>SDBV01003398.1_pt1 | contig 23537 bp, 17 predicted proteins | sample 2277081 | NCBI WGS metagenome assembly SDBV01 (sample SAMN10402039, study PRJNA504765) | marine sediment metagenome | isolation source: marine sediment core GS10_PC15, 223 cmbsf | place: Arctic Ocean: Southern Knipovich Ridge | collected 2010 | reverse complement strand
ACTGATTTCCTGGGACAGAGCCGGACGGATCTCTCCTGCCTGAGAGCGGAAGTGCTTCCGCTCGTGGTTGCCCTGCAGGGATCGAGCATTGGGTTGGCTGCGAAAGAACCCCAGGACCTCGGGAGACTCGGGCCCCCGGTCGACGAGGTCACCCAATGAGATGATCTCATCAGACGCGGAGATTTCGGCCTTGCCGAGAAGCTCCTGTAACTCGGCATAACAGCCATGGATGTCACCAATGACGAGTCTCTTCATCGCCAAACTCCACTCTGCAGCAAGTGCCACATTCGGCTATGGCGCGACACTTCGAGGAATCGCAGCCAGGAGGCCACTGGACCAGAGTTCCGCCCGCCCACCCGTGCCCGAGTCGGTGGGCTCTCCCATTCTGACCAAGAGCGCATGACTGTCGTCGGGCCGCTTTCCCTCCCCGGCCGGGAATCTCGAGCAGACGGAGACGAAACAGTACGCCCCGCTGCACAGACAGTACGCGTCGGAACGGAGATTATCGCGCCACCACCGAAGAATGGGGGGGAATTCGGGCCCGACTCCGGGCCCCCGTCAGGCCGAGCTGGAGAATGTGAAATTCGGCCCTGCGATCTGCGAGAAATGGCGTTCCGGGGCGTACTTAGGATGTCAACACGAGCGCCCTGGAGGAGTACCTCATGCCCACAAGTTCGCCGACTGCGTTGGGCCCTCTCGGCTGCACAGGAATAGTCGGCTAGGAGGGGAGATGGAGAGCGTCCGGGCCGAACGGGGACCGAAGAGCCTCGAGCAGGCAGACCTTCGAGACATTGTCCTGAAGATGAGTGTCGAGGTGGGCGACCTGAGACAAGGCCTTGGTGAGCTCCGAAGCCGCGAGGCTCGCGCAACAGAGGCTGTCGTTGCACTCCGGGCCGCACTCGACGCCTGGCTCGTCGGCTTCGACCGCGATCAGTACAAGTCCACCGACTCGCGTCTCGCGACCGATACGCTTGCCCAGGAGGTCACGATCTTCGACAAGCTCGGCTACGACATCGCAAGCGGTGGCGAACTCTTCCTGCTCGGTGTCCACCATCTGCTAGCCGGTCGCAACGAAGTTGCCATCGACTCATTCGCGGCCTTCCTGAAAACTCCATCGAGAGACAGCGAACTCCTAGCCGCTGCGCAATACCTCTCAGGAATGATTTGCTACAACCGTCGGGGCTTGGTCCGAGCGATCAGTCATTTCGAGTCGGCAGCCAGCTACGCTCCAGAGAATTCTCCCGATTTCCAGTCTCTCATCTACGTGGGCGAGCTCAAGTTCTTTCTCCGCAAGCCCAGGGACGAGATCGAGGGCGCGTTCCGTAACGTCGAAGACGAGCTGCGCAAACTCGACGACAGCGCCGCCAGCAACGCCCAGCGCGCAACTCTCTACCTCAAGTGGGGAAACTGCTTCCTCGGGACATTCGAGCTTTCCCCTCGCCATGAGAATGCGATGGTGAACAACGCGGAGGCGTTGGAGTTCTTCAAGCGCGCGCGCAGCCATCTACCGCGATACACGGACCCCTCGTCTTTGCTGCCACTGGTGATCGACTACTCCCTGGCACAGGCCATGCAACTTTCAAGGTCATTCGGCCTCGACGTGGGCAAGACGCCCGACGAGTTGGTTGCGGATGTCATACAAAGACTGCGCCGAGTCGTGCTTACTAAGAGGGAGGAAGGCATTCTCGCTCAGTGCTACCTCATGTTGGGAAGCGCGTTTGTCTATTCCGACCGAGTCTCCCTCGATGGCTGTGAGATTCACCTGGAGTATGCACGCCATCAGACGCTTTCCATCCCTTCGGATATCCACTTCTACAGCCCGATCACTAAGGAACTCTTGGATCGGGGTCAGTTCGTCGCTCAGGTCGAGCACTTTTCAGAGTTGCTTGAGCGAAGACAAGGAGGAATCTAATGCCCATCATACCCCACCGCATCAAGGTCACGGACGGCTGCGAAGCTGCCGTAAACTTTCGGCTGAAGGAACAACGCCCGCTCCGTGTCCGTTCCAAAGATCTCGTACACATGATTCGCTTCGCCCCACACTTCCTGATTGTAAACGAATCAGCGGCTTCGAAGGAAGGCGTCCCGCACTCGATCTCCGGCCAGGTCCAGCTCGCCGTGCCCCCCGAGTCACGGGATAATCTTCGCCAGCTGCTCCTCAGGGCTGGGGAAGGCTACTTCCATCGTCCGAGCTACGTGTCAGCCGAGACGATCGCCAAGAGCGAAAATCTGCAGGCGGGACTTGAGGGCGTGATGAGGACCTACGTTCGCGAGAAGGGCTTTTTCCACCTCCTCGAGCAGGAGACCGTTCGATCCGAGCTTGACCAACGAGTAGTCGAGCTTTGCGCGGGAGTCGGTCTTAAGGCGAGCCTCATCTCGGTCGAAGCATCCCACCTGGAAGCGGAGCCCGCTTTCGTGGCCGGCCTTCGTGCACGAGCCGAGCCAGTCAATGGGAGTTACACGAATACGGAGCTGGGGAGAGTTGTCGACTTCTTCCTCGAGTCGGCTCGGAGCCAGGAATTCATCACCGAGGATGCACAGAAGGAAGAGGAGGAGGGGAAGACGCGGGCGAAGCTCCGTGCCATCAAAGCGCAGATGGAGATTGACCGGGAGGAAGAGGGAAAGACGAAGATCGACAGCACGCGTGAAGAAGAGCTTGCCCGCCTTCGTGCAAACGTGGTTAAGGCGAAGGAGGAGTTTGAGAAGGAGTGCCAAGAGAAACGTCACGAGCGCGAGATGGACGCTCAGAAACACACGAAGGCGTTGACGGAGCTGAAACACGAAGGGCTCGTTGCGGAGAGGGCGCAGCGCGAGAAGGAACTCGCGCTGGAGGCCGAGCATGAGCGGAAGCTGAGCGACATTCGCGCAGGCGAGATCCGAGCAATCATGGACGCAGCGAAGGGCCTTCCGACTGCAGACTACTCGGGCGTGAACTCGCTAGTGCTGACGGAAGGAAGCTCCAGTGAAGCACTTCAGGGACTCCTCCTGAAGTATCTGGAGAAATTCGCTCAATAGAGTAGCAGCGCTTCCCTCCCCTTCAGGGCCGGGGCAAGTCCATCGTGCGATCTGGTGTGTCTACGAAACCCAGGACACGCCAAGAGTCTCCGGCAATCCTGGGGCGGTTCAGACTCCATTTGTTGAGAGGATGGGGGCGGGTACGGTTCTCGGCGGGAGGCAACGATCGTACGCAACGTCAACTTGAGCACGTACTCGAGGGCGTGGAGGGCGCTTAGACACTGCGAAGGTCGGCGGTGCTGAAACTCAAGGGTTCCACCGATACACGACCAGCTCCTCGAAGTTCTCAAGTGCCAGCCCGCCGCCCGCGTCAAGGGCCGCCCTCGCCTTGCCGCACGCACACATCATCCCCTCGGCCTTCGATTCCCTAAAAAGGACTTTCGCCACGCACGGCTCACAGTAGAAACGCCCACAGGCCCAGCACAGTGCGCCGCCAACAGCCGGATTCTGAAGAGTTGCATGGCCGAGTTCCGTGAATTTGGCGGAGCAAGTATGACAGTCGCGAATTCCCCTCGCGTCAGAGCGGGCAGCTTGCGGTTCCGCCGCGGCGAGATGTGGCCCGGGCCTCCGGTGCACCTGCACCTGCACCTCCCTCTCCGCCTCATCGATCTTCTTGAGGGCATTTCGCGCAGGCTGGAAATCCAAGTCCAGCCTTAGCGCTCTTCGAAAGGCCTCCTTTGCACCAGCCAGATCACCAACCATCTTCCTGGCAAACCCGAGATTACTCCACGCAGCTGCATTCCCCGGCTCCCACTGGGCAGCTTCCTCAAAAAGATTCACAGCCTTCCGTCCATCCTTCACCTCCAAAGCGAGCACCCCCAATCCCATCTGCGCATTCACGCATCTCGGATCCGCCTTAAGGGCTCTCCGGAAGGCCGTCTCCGAACCTGCGCGATCCTTCATCGCCCTGCGCGTCTGGCCGAGATTGCTCCATTCGGCTGCGGACTGCGGATCTATCCGGAGGGCCGCTTCGTACTTACCTTCCGCCTCTAACTCCCCTGCCCTCTGCGCCATGGCATCCGGAAGTTCCCCGCCGACCTTTTCGACCCACCGTGAAAGGGCGCGTTTCAGGAATTCGAACACTGTCTACTCCTCCTCAAGTCGAGCGCGTAACACTGCACCCGTTACTACGAACTCCCACCCCATCGAGCCGCGGTCGCCCGGGGGCTGTTCTGTACCACGCGCTCTCCGGAGTGGCCTCCCAGAGCCTTCTCGAAGGCAGCCCTGGTAGCTGCCAGATTCTCGGCCATAAATCGCGCGTTTCCGAGATCCTTCCTTTGTCGTGAAGCATCCAGGGTCCTCTTGGACCGCCTTCTCCAGCAGCACTCGAACCTTTAGTCGACGCCGCATCAGAAAATGGCGCATCACTACGCTGTTCAAGGCATGCAGCAGGACCGCGATAGACCGTCAGATGCTCAACCGAGAGAGGAACTCGCATTGGTTCTCCGCGCTCGCAGGATGTCCAGATCGCTCCTGCACGGGTGATTCGGATTGATCTCCAATGCTCTCAAAAAGCAGTTCATGCCATCGGTGCGGCGATTGAAATGGAATGCGAGCACCACGCCGAGGTTGCCATGGGCATCGGCGTTCCTGGGATCTACATCGATCGCCTTCCTCGCCGCCATCTCCGCCTTCTCAAACCGCTTCAACCTCATAAGGGCCGCTCCGAGATTGGTCCACGCCGCGGAGTTCCTTGAGTTCTTTTCGAGCGCTCGCTCATAGAACGAGATGGCCCTATCCCAGGCCTCGTCCCGTATCGCCTGATCTCCCTCGGCAAAGAGACCTTGGTTCTCAATGTTCGCCGCCACCTCGGCCGCGGCCGGTACGTTTAGTCGCGCGGCGCGCGTGGCGAGATCCGTGGCATCGGCATAGCGCCCGAGGTCGTTGTACAACGCCGCGAGAACCAAGCACGCCTGTCCGTTGCGTGGATCGTGCTCAAGTAACTTCTCGAGACGGGCGACGGCATCCCTGGTGCGCCCATTAATCGACGACTCCAGGCTCAGATACAATTGGCGAGCTGCTTCCGCAGATCCGGTTCGAGTTGTGTCGCGCGCGCCGCTGCTTGCCTGTTTGATCTCCTCACTCCGTTCGAGGATCTGCTGGATGCGACCCTGGTTTTCACCTGGAGGAGCGAGATGACTCAGGCACATGCTCATGAGCAGCACCACGGCTTCCTCAAAGCACCCGAGGCACCCGAAGGTAAAACCCAAGACACCGTGACGAACCGCGTCATCGGGATTGTACCCGAGCGCCCCGAGCGCCTGCTCGACCGCCCGGGGGATATCCTCGCGCCGGTCGAGTTCCTTCAGCACACGCGCGCGGTGTGCGTGGGAATCAATAAACGTCTCGTCCAGCTCGAGCGCTTGATCGTACATCTGCACCGCCAGCTCGAGATCCCCAGCAGTCTCCGCACAGCACCCGAGCCCGTCCCACACGGCGGGTTCATCCGACTTCAGCGATGCGGCGATCTCGTATTCGGACGCTGCTCCTTCGACGTCGCCCATCTCAAAGAGCAGCACCCCTTTGTTCACGTGCGGTTTCGCGCTGTCTGGCCTGGCTTCGATCAATCGATCAAACACCGCCAGTGCCTCTTTGTGTGATCCCAGGTGATGCAGAGCGGTCGCCAGCACCTGCTGCGCCGCGCTATCGTTGGTGTTGATCTTCAGTGCGCGGCGCGCGGCGTCCCGCGCTTCCTCCCAGCGCCCGAGTTCGGCTAGCACCCTTCCCCTGGCGGACCAGGCGTCGGAGCGCTGCGACTTGAACGGCTCGCACGTCACGACACCGTTCAAGCACGAGAGCGCCTCGTCTAAGAACCCGAGGTTGTGGAGTGTGAGGGCCCGGAAATACGTGTCATCCTGGACGCCAGATCGCGTGAACTCGTCGTCTCGGACGGTCGGCGCGCGGTAGTCGATACCCGTATGAGCGCTGAGCATTCGGCCGAGTTCGGCGAAGTCGGGCGGGCGCCGCCGTCTGGGGTCTTTCTCGAGACAACGGAGGATGAGGCTGGAGAGTTCAGGCGGCAATCCAGGACACAGCGAGGCAGGGTCCGGCGGGAGCTGCTCGCGGTGCGCCTTTCGCCACCAATCCAATCTGGCGATTTCTCCTTTAGACCGTAACTCTTTCGGAGCCTGGATGGGCGGCCGCGCACAGATCATCTCGAAGAGCATCTCCCCGATTGCGTACAGGTCGGCGGCGGGGGTGACGCGAGCCTCGGGGTCCCACTGTTCCGGCGCGGCGTACTCGGGCGTACCGGCGAAATCCCCCATCGGGCAGCCTTCCTCGATCGCCAGCCCGAAGTCGCCCACCTTGACATCTCCGGAAGTGGTAATGAAGACGTTCGCGGGCTTGAGGTCGCGATGGACGAGGCGCACCTTCTCCTGCGCGTACTCCATGGCTTCGCAGATGCCTGCGGCGATTCGCGCCGCCTCCTCGGTAGAGAGCTGCTTTCGTTCTTTCAGGTAGCAGTCCAGCGTCGGCCCGGTGTCACCCAAGGCCGCAACGTATTCCATGACGAGGACGCGGTGGTGGCGGTCCGCCTCAAGGACACCATAGAGCTGCACGATCCGCGGGTGTGTATCCAAGCGGTACCAGCACTCGCCCTCTTTTCGGAGCTGCTCTCTGGCCACTGCCCCGTCGCTTTCGGAAAATTTCACGGTCTTCAGTGCAACGGCACGGTTGTTGTTGCGGTCCCAGCCGCAGTACACCGTGCCCACTCCGCCCCTGTCAATCACCTTCCTGATCTCGACGGCCCCGAGAGCAATTTGGCCAACACGCCAGGGGAGTTCGCCAGCGTCCGTCGAGCCGGCACGGTCTCGGGCGGCGTCACCGCCCTTGATAAGGGTTCCAGCTGTTGAACCGGTTGGAAACGGAGTCAGAGGCGGCTGACTCAAAGCGGCCGACGAATGCGGAACGGCGCCTTCCTCATCTGGCAGCCTTCGACCGCGAAGCTCGGCCTCAGCAGCTTGGTGGTTCAGACCCTCCTCCGCCGCCTCGAGGATGCGATCTACCTTCCAGTAGGTGGGATCAATCCCCTGACAGGTCCTGCAATCTTCGATCGCCTGCTCGTAGCTCCCCAGAGCGGCGTGCGTCGCAGCGCGCCACGCGTAGCTGACCGCAAGCTGGGCACGCCAGAAGTCGCCGGTCGCGTGTGGACGTTCGATCTCGATCAGCTCATTCAACAGAGCCAGGAGTCGGTGATTGTCCCCGGCAGCTTCCGCTTCTCGCCCCTTTCTGATGAGTTCATCTCTGAGGAGGTGGCGAGCTGCATCAGCCGGGTCCTCTTCTTCTCCGGCGCCATTCGGAACGGAGCATTCCCGACGCTCTTGCGAGCCCTGGGTCCCGGTTCTCCCCAACATCTTGGCAGCCCCTGCGTGCGCTGGATCGATCCGCAGCACCGCCTTGCACGCCTCCTCGGCGCCTCGCTCGTCCCCAAGACTCGACAGGCAGCCTGCTTTGATGAAGAGCAGAAACGCAGCTTCCTCCGGGCTCGCCTTCACGGCCTGCTCGATGATCTCGATCGCCTCGGCGTACCGTCGCTCTCGAATCAAGTCTTGTGCGGCAGTGATCTGCGAGCTGACCGCTCGCGTCGCCCCACCGCGGAGCGCCAAGAGAGTTGCCTTCGCAAGTCTCTTCCATCTCGGTTCAGGATTTCGTTCAGTCTCCACTTCTGTCGACTCCCCGCGACACACCTCGCTACTCACTGCCGTCAGGCGTTCGAGCGTCCCAGACTGTCTCGTGCTCCTGATGCCGCCACCTTCGGCTCCTCGGACAATCCGGCACAAGCCGAGTCCATCTACCCCGACCTCTTCGCTGACTCCAAGCTTCGCCTTGTGCCGACGGTATGTGGGTGCTGCGGCCCTAGAAGGCCCTCGCGAATCTCCAGCGTGGTCTGCCAGGTGGAAATCGCAAGTTCCCGCCGACCCGCGTAGAAATAGGCGTTGCCGAGGTTGTGCATGGCGATCAAAGTGGAGGGATGGCGGAGCCCGCGGACCTTCTTCAACTGTTGCACCAGCCGCTCCAGAATCGCGATGCCATCATGGTACCGCTTGGCGTCAAGGTAGGCGGCAGCCAGGTTGCCCTGCATGACGAGCTTGCTCGGATCACGCCGCCCGAGCAGCTGCTCCGCGTCTTGAACCACCGCCTCGTGGATTTGTATTGCTCGATCGACTTGACCAGCCTCACGGTAGGTCACGGCGAGGTTATCACGCGTCTCGAGCAGGCCCCGACGGTCTCGCGAGGTATCGCTTGACTGCGCGTTGATCACTTGCTCGTAGAGTTCAATCGCGCGATCGAACTGCTTCGCGTCCCCGTATGCATTGGCAAGGTTGTTGATCGCCTTCAGTGTCTCGGCGTGCTCTGCGCCAAGGACTCGGCGACGACCCTCGACCGCGCGCTCAAGATGCGGAATCGCCTCCCCGGGCTCTCCCGCCGCAGAATATGCAAGGCCCAGGTTTGCCCGAGTATTCAAGGTCATCGGATCTTCTTCGCCCAGCGTCCGCAATCGGATCTCCAGGTTCTCTTCGTGCAGGCAAATCGCTTCCCGGACCCTCCCAGCCCCGGAGTGAGCAAGGGCAAGATCGTTTCGCCGGGACTGCGAGCGTGAATCCTCTCCTGGCTCGGCAGTCTCTGAAGAACCGGGCTCTAGAAGCGGCTTCCACGTGGCGTTTATCCGATTGAGCGTTACCAATGCGAGCAAGGCCAGGCCCAGCTGCCAGTACCCTTCCAGAGCGCTGAATTCCGCCCAGTAGACTACAGCCACAACGATCATGGCGAGAAACACAAGGCATCCAATGCCGGCTGCTCGTCGCTCACCAGGCGTTGGTTCGTTCTGCTCCGCTTTCATGGCGTACCCTTTGCGAATGCGGTCTACAAACCCAGCTGTCACCCGACCGGTTGCCGCTCAACGAGCCAACGCCAAATGCCCATGATACGCACCTCCTTGCTTCCTGCCCCAGCCCTCTCGAACCTCCCAACTCCGTCAGACCGGCCGCCAATGGCCCCCGTTTAACTACACGCCGCTCGAAGCGCGTCGCGAAATGCACCAGCGTGCGGATACCGCCCCTTCGGCTCCATGCTCAATGTCTTGTCCACGACCGCCGCGAGTGACTTCGGGATCGCGACGCCGCGAGACAGAATCGCTACCGGCGGCCCGGAGAGAACCTGCCGGATTGCCTCGTTGAAGTTTTGCGAGAAATCCCGGATCAGCCGTCCGGTCAGCATCAGGTACAACGTGGCCCCCATCGAGAACACGTCGGCTGTCTGTGTACAGGTCCGTACGTCACGGGCTTGTTCGGGTGGCATGAAGGGTATGGTCCCCATCGCGACACCCCGCTTTGTGAGGATCGACTCGTTGAGGCCAGCATTCTCCAGGCTTTTCGCGATCCCAAAGTCCGTCAACTTGGGAATCCAAGTACCTGCGCTGCCATCCAGCAGGATGTTGGAGGGTTTGAGATCGCGGTGGATGATGCCAAGGCTGTGGGCGTGGGCTAGCCCGTCCAGCGCCGGCAGCATGAGATCGACGCAATCCCTCCACGGCAGTTTCCCGCCGGTCTTCTTCAGGTGCTTTTCCATGTCCCACGCGCCCTCGACGAACTCCATCGCAAACCACATCACCCCATTGGCGGCGCCGAAGTCCAGGACGGAAACGATGTTCGGGTGGGCAAACTCGTCGGAAATCTTGATCTCACGCTTAAAGCGACTCGTAAGTTCGCGACTCGCCGCTCGATCCGGGCGGACGATCTTCACGGCGACCCGCCGGCTGTCTTCCACTCGCCTAGCTTCCAGGACCATTCCCATCCCGCCGCTCTGCAGCTTCTTCTCGATCTGATAGCCCGGGATCTTTGGCACACCAGCCTTCGGTTGGTCAACATCCCGAAGCAAGTTGCGGATCATTCGCGAGACCGAGCCGGATTTGCCTCCAACAGGTGCCGGTACCGGCTGGCTCACCGGCTGCTTTCCGCGTGTTTCAGCACGTGTCTTGACGAGCGTTTCAGGCTCGGGCCGCTTCGCCTCGCATTCCGTGCAGAGAGGCACATCGTTGTCCGCGGGTGCAGCATCATCCGGTACTGGCTGGCCGCACTCGACACAGTACGCGGTTGACTCCACAGCCACCCTGATCTTCGTGTACCCGACCTCGATTTCGGAATCATTTCTGAGGATCGCGCTGGCGCCCTTCTGCGGGGTGAGTGGTTTTACGAGCGTCTCGGCCTCGGAGGCAGGATCCAGTTCACCCTCCTGCGTGTGGAGCACCCCGTCAACCGTCGTGCCATTCGAGTGGCTCAGGTTGAGGAGTCGCACCGCAGGGGGGTTGATCAGCAGCAGAAATTGGTAACGCGAAACGTAGGGGTCGTTCGCGATCTGACACTGTGCTTTCGAAGACCGGCCGAACACGAGGCTGCCTGGCTCCGTGAAGACGAATTGCTCGCCGTCGCGTTCCCGCCCGTGCACAGTGAGTGTCACCTTCATCGCTCGGTCTCCCTGGGCAGATGGCACCCCACCGTGCGAATCGCGCGCCTCCTGTCCCTGCCGACAGCGGCTTTTTGCACCGGCATCCGACACCGCCGAGTCACACCCCGCGGAGGCTGATGCCGACTCCGCTTTCCCTTCGCCATTACTCTACCTCGTCACGAAACCACGCTCCGCTCTTTTCGATTCTCGAGATTCCCGACATCCAGCACGACGGCCGTGACGTTGTCGTTGCCTCCGGCCTCGTTGGCTGCATCGACGAGCCGCCGACATGCATCCTTCGGGCCCATCCTGCTCTCGAGGATCTTCTGGATTTCCTCGTCGCAGAGCATTCCGGTCAGGCCGTCGGTGCAAAGCAGAAGCCTGTCGCCAAGTTCTAGATCGAGGGTCATCACGTCCGGGAGCGGATCACCTTCCATGCCCACACAGCAAGTGATCTGGCCGCGGGCGGGGTGAGTTGCCGCCCCGTTGCGCGTGATTTCGCCCTCCTCGATCAGGAGTTCGACGACCGAGTGGTCCCGGGTCAGCTGCGTGAAGCGCCCCCCTCGCAATTGATACGCTCGACTGTCTCCCATGTGAGCAACAAGTGCTTCGGAGCCCTTGATCATCACCAGCACAACGGTAGCGCCCATGCCCCGGAGACCCGGCTCGTTACGGCCCTGCTCGCGAACCTGCGTGCTCAGCTCGGACAGTGCACCCTCGAGATGCTCCCTGGCTCTCGGGTCGGCGAAATTCTCGATCGGCGCCATTCGTTTGCGGAGTATCTTGGGCAGGGCCTCCGCCACGATTCGAGATGCCACGGCCCCCCCGAGGTGCCCGCCCATTCCATCCGAAACGATGAAGAGCCCCAGCTCAGGGGCGGCCGACCAGCTGTCCTCGTTCTCTTTGCGCACGAGACCGCGATCGCTCAAGCCGGCATTCTCAATTACGAGCGTCGTAGGGGACACAGCTCCTACCTCCTGCGGAGATTGGCCCTTGAGCACAGGTACAGCCCACGGGCTGAGGAACGGGGCTCTGCGGTCGTCTCGTCAGCGACCGGTACGAGCTTTGCGTCGTAGAGATCCATCGCACAGCGGAAACCCAGTACGGGCTGCTTCTGGTGAGGAGGTTGGGCGCCTTGCAACCAGCACGCCAGGTTCTTTGCAGCTGTTCCAAACCCACTCCCTTTGACGATTCGCCGGAACTGCCCACCGGCCTCGGCTGGATGCCACGTCTCCACCCATTCCATGGCATTCCCGACCATGTCCTGTACTCCGAACGGTGATGCTCCCCCAGGAAAAGCGGTGACAGGGGTCGTCCCGCGCACCTTTCGGTCGGCACAGTTTGCGTGGCTCGGATCTGCCTGGTTGCCCCAGGGGAAGACTCGCCCTTCCGGGCCTCGAGCTGCAGCCTCCCACTCTTCCTCTGTGGGCAGTCGCTTTCCACGCCAGCGTGCATAGAGGGCCGCCTGCACGGCGTCCACGTTCACGACCGGATGGTCTTCTTGGCCGGAGGGGATCGGGTAATCCGGTCGAAACTCCCGCCACTGACGATGGGTGACCGGGTAGCGATCGATCAGAAATCCCTTCAGACGCGCATTTCTCTGAGGGTGGTGACCTGTCGATGCAGTGGTTCCGATCCGGTAATTGCCCTCCGGAATCTCCACCATGTCGGTCGGAACACGGGCTCCGCGACGGATGCTGAGAAGGTGGTCCGCCAGGTCCATCGCTGATGTGCGACGTACTTCCGCCGCAATCAGCGGCCAGAGGACCGTTCGCAGGAAGTGCTCAGCATATTGCCCGGCTACGCGTGCACCAAAGCGTGTCCGATACGTGGCCAGCGCAGGATTCAAGAGGTGTCGGCATGCCTCCCCTTCGCGCAGTACGGTGTCGGCACTCTCAGGGCTCGCCTCCCGCACCATCGCATCAGAGTTCAACTTCCCCACTCCCGGCAGGGCGCCAGTGATCTCCAGAAGACAGCGAAGCTCCCTCCCTCTCGCCTCATGGATCGCACTCCCCTCCTCCGGCCCACAGGAGGCAGCCAGCAAGCTGGCGATTGCGTCACATACCAGGTGCCGGGGGCCAGAGGCATCTTCAGGGCCCAGAAACTGAGCACTCGCACTCGAACGCCCGAGTGCGCCCTGCATCCACGCCAGGGTGAGAGAGACAAAGCTGTCTTCGGGGACAGCCTGCGTCGCCGCATGGAGGAGCGACACGGAGAGCGAATGTGCCTCACCTCGCTCGGCGGCATCTAGAGCCATATAAAAGAGCGCCAGGGCGCTGCTGGCATCGCGAGCGACAACCCGCGAGAACGAGCGCATGGCTATCGTTCGCTGACCTCTATCGTGCATCAGCAACGATCCTTCCAGGACGGAGGCGTCCACGCACCGTGAATTGGTGTTCCGCAGGGACTTCAGGTCGGCGAGAGCCACATCCACGTCGCCGCTCTCGGATGCAGCAATCGCCCTGGCCAGCATCTTCCCCGTGCGGTCGTCTCGCAGGGCGATCTCACAGGCCGCCCTCAACGTTGCAAGTCCTTCGTCAGCCTTCATGAGTTGGCTCCCTTCCCCCAGACCGCTTGTGCCCACTCCACGTACAAGCCCTCCAGCTGTCTGTGATCGCTGATGACGTGAGTCGCCACTCCCAACTTTCGCAGCAGCTCGCCAAATGCACTTTGCTTCCCAATCTGGATCAGCACGAAGCCGTGCCCCTTCGAAAGCAGGCCGCGAACCGTCTCCGCCACCTCGACCGCGTTGCCGATCTGCCCATCCGTGACCATCACGGCCAGGAATCGGTCGTTGCTCTCGCGAATGAGGCTCTCCAACGAGGATCCATCGAAGATGGTCCCTCCGCCCTGATACCGGAAGAGCATCTCCTTGGTCTGCCTCAACTCGCTGTAGGGCTGCCAGCCGCTGCGAAGCGTCATCCCGGAGAAGTTCAGTACCGAGAACTTCATGTGATACGCCTTTTGCTTCTGCTCCAAGAACTGCAGCATTGAGTAGACGGCTCGCAGCAGAGAGTCGTACGGGCCGGCCCCGGCGTTCGGATCCCATCCCATTGAGCCCGACGAGTCCACGATCAAGGCCAGGTCGGGGAATCCCTGCACGGCCTCGATGCCGGGTGTGTCGTGGCAGATGGGAATGCTCTTTCGGTAGATCTCGAGTTCACCATCCACTCCGAAGCGAGTCGCACCCCAGTCGACATCATTGAGAGTCGGAATACCGTTCTCCAGCCGCTCCCGTGCCATGTGCGCAACCGGGAAAGCCATTCCCTTCCGGACGACACTCTCGCTTTTCAGCTCCACATTACTGGTCCGCTCTCGGTAGAGAGCGTCGAGGGCTTCGAAGCCCATCTGGAAGCGAAGCGGGCTCACGCCCCTTCCGACTCCGCTGGCGAGCACTCTCCGACGGAACTCCCGATCTTGGTTGAAACGCTCGCGGAAGGAATCGATGGGAGTTCCGGCGAGCCGCTGAGCGTGAACTTCGCCCTGCTCCACTTGAGCGCGGATGGGGGGGCATCCCTGACCCTGCACGTTGGCCCGGCGCATCTCGGCATCCTGCGACGGCCGGCCCGACCGGCCCTGCCCGCGTTCCCGAACCGACGACCCCGCGGAGTGTCCTACTCCGGGTTGCGTCTGCTGCGGACCGGGGGGCCGCTTCTCGTCCATGCCTACGTAGGAGGCCAGCAGCTCGGCAAACTGGAAGGCCTTGATGGGCCAGCTTCTCCAGCCGTACTTCAGGCCCTCGACGATCCGGTCTGCCGTCTGCTTCTCTCCCCAAGCCAGGCCGTCCCGCTCCTCCCCGGCTAGCGCGAAGGTATCGAGCAGGATGGCCACACCCCGCTCTGTCTCGAAGTCGAGCGCGTCGAAGGGCTTCGCAAAGCGATCCCTCAGGGCTCTGGCCGCGCTTGCATCATCGCACCACAGTCGAAGCTGGATGTTGGAATAGACGGAGGCGTGTGCCGGGAGACTCGCGTCGGCGGGTACGGAGATCAGCTGGTCCAGGAGCCATCCGCGGCGAAACGCTCGAGGATCCGCTCCAGCCACGGCGTTGACCGCGGCCACCACGGAGCCGATGAAGAACGAGGCCACGCCTTCGGTGAACTCCGCTACTACGGGCTCGGGAAGACTGCCCGATCGAAGCCCATCTGCTACTGCCTCGAGAATCCCAGCGTAGTCGTACGCCGAGAAGGGGCAGATCTGGTAGCCGCCCGCAGACATCAATACGCGCGCGGTGGCGACAGCTTCGACACCGCGCTGCATGTCTCCTTTGCTAGCTCCCACCAGCTCCCCAGCTAGCCCGGCCAGGCGCTCCTCGAGATCAGCCGGACGCGTTAGGCGAACACGTCCCCCGTGCTGTCCGTATTGCCGCGAGCCCGTTCCTTCGCCGTGTTTGACCTCACGGACCTCCAGATCGACCCGTGGATTCCAGCCAACCTTTCTTACTGCTGCGCGCGCAGCTCGGAGAAAAACGTCCGCCTTGCCGTTCTTTCTGGCCATCACGTTCCTCACACACACACCAGTGACACCGCAGCGGCTCGGGCGGGCTCGGCGCTGTCGATCTCCTCTCCGATTTCCTCCGCGGTTCGGGCATCTGAAAGACGCCTCTCCAAGAGAGGCGTCACCGTCGCTCTGATGGCCGGGTCGCTGAAGCGCTCCGCGTGATCCAGCCGAGAAATGAGGCGCTCGACGGCCTCCTCGCTCTGCCCAAGCTTGTCGAAGAACTCACGGTTCTCTCGAAAGAAGTCCTCGACCCGACCGTAGGTCTCCCGTACGTAGTGCTGGAGGGCCAGCCACTGGGAACGCTGGAACTGCTTCGCGACATACTCGTTGGACATCGCGACTTTCCCGCCAAGCCCTACGAACGGGAGCATCGTCTTCAGATCCTCTATGGTGATTCTCACCGTCTCTGCGTATTTAGAGACCGCCGCCTCGCGGAGTTCTTTCCCCTCTCCCTGACAGCCCATGGTCGAACGGAGCCGTTCGAGTTGCTCCGGATCACCCTCTTCACAGGCAGCGCGAATCGATGCAACCGTCCGCGCTGCCCGCAACACGGCGAGACCACATGCGGAACGTTTCAAGAAGATCAGAGCCCCCTCGCAGAGAGCGCCGACACTCGGGCAGAATCCATCCGCCGACTTCTGTATGCGACACTCCGCTTTCGCGCAGAGCTCCTGGCCATCCTCCGTGGAGTGGAAACCCGTCCTGGAGAAATGGCAGCGGTCCAGGTTCCCCAGGTAGAGCAGGTACAGCAGCGCCAGAGGATCCAGCGGGAGCCGCACCGCTGCATCGCTCAGTTCTGCTAGCGCCAACGAGCCGTCTGGAAAGTCCACCGGATTGGCATGTCCTCTGCGAAGTTCGATGATGTCCAACAGGTCGTGGGCGGTCGGCCGCAGCTCATTGAAGGGAATCCTCAGCGTCAAGCGTCGTGACAACGCTGCATCCAGCTCGAAGGAACCAGCGAACTCTCGCCCCTCGTTCATCGAACCGATGGCCAGGTGGTAGCGCGCCCTCTTACCGTCTTGGTTCGTGAAGGCGAATCCCACCTCCTGCTTCAGGCCACACTTGAGTTCGATGTGCCCGTCCAGAAACCCGAGCAACACGTTGGTCAATGCCGGCGGCGTCCGGTTGCACTCGTCGAGAATCGTGCTGGCCAGAGACAGGAACGGTGCCGGGGCCACAGACTGACGAATGCTGCTCTCCCGCAGTCGCTTCATGTCGACGTCGGCAAATAACTCCTCCGTAAGATGCGGGTTCAGCTTCTGCAGGAAGAAGCCTTCCTTTCCGAACAGACCCTGGCAGAAGAGCTTGGCCAGATCGGTCTTCCCCCGCCCAGAGGAGCCCGTCATGAGCACGTGAACCTGCCCGAGCGCCGCGACCAACAGGATGTCGGTTACGGAAAGGGCCATCTCGCCAAAGACGCCACCCAGCCAAGGGTCGTATGCGAACCCGGCCACAGCTCTGTTGTAGAACTGGGACGTAGCTACCTTGACCCGCTCGTCTAGCTCCAGAACGGCCTCGATTGTTTCCACATTCATCAGCTCGACTCCTTGTCCTTCTTACTAGGCTCTTGGTCGACCCAGGAAGCGCCCTCACCGAACGCGTCTTTCATCTCCAGGCGCCGGCCACCGTCACTCACGAAACCCCAGCCGGCTGAAGCGCCGGCGGCCGCGGCCTGGATCGCCCGCCCGCGCACCTCGGCCCGGGTTCCTTGGGGCGCGACGGTTCGAGCCCGCTCAATCTGTTCGTCAGTGATGAAGGGGAACGCGCGCGCCAGTGCCCCCTCACCACCCCGACGCAAGGCATGTTGAGAAACGCAGAGAGCGCAGAGCCGGTTGGCGGCGCCCCAAATTCGAGGAACCTCCTTCCAGCTCAGGTCGTTCCTCGAGAAGTAGTGGTCCAGGACCCCCCACGAAGAGCGATCCAGCGCCTGCTGCGCTGTCTGCGCACTATCGATCTGAGACGGTTGGAGGTTCGGGTGGGTAGCCTTCAACCGACGCAATGATGCCAGCACCCAGGTCCAGCGGGAGAGTTCCTCCCAACTCGCGCCCATCTTTTCGAGCCGCCGTGTGAACATCAGCAACTTCTGCAACCAGAAGATGCGATCGGCCTCCGCAAAGGGATCCTCGCGCAGGTTCCTCACCATCTCCTGCCATAGGGCAAGGGCCGTGCTGACCCAGTCGGGGTGCTCGTTTTGATCCAGAACCGACTCGACGCAGACCCGGTAGGCTTCCAGAAGGGCCAGTGCGGTGATGCCGCCACCGCTTGCCAGCGGAAGCTCCACCGAGAGCGAAGGATCGGAACTCACGGCCTGGAGGGATCCGACCGGATCGATCAACGCGAGCCGGGCAGCGGGCCTCTCCCCGAGTTCGATTGCCTTGGCGACGAGCGCGACGATGGCCGGGATCAGGAACTGCTGCCAGTGGGTCATCGGCGTGTCCAGTGAGATGATGTGTACCCGAACACCGTTGGTGCTGAGAGGCTCGTCTTTGGCTGTAAAGATCGCTCGACTCTCGGTCGTGTGTCGCGACAGCACGGTCGTCATGTGGCTGGCGCGTTGCGAAAGTTCGAAGCCGTCCGCCTGCGTCGCGAACGACACCTTTCCCGTGCCCGCGAGCACGGGCAGGGCCGCCATCAGCGGAGTGAGCTGGACGACGGCCTCGTGGAGATCGACGCCTGTCACCAGCACGTTTAGGTGGTGCCCGTATGTACTGGAGCCCCCTAGCGCGTAATCGACGTTGTTGGCAACGAGCGAGATCGGCATCTGGTACGCCTCACTGACCGATTCGGCGGCTGCCACGAGCATTTCTCGCAGTGCGATCGACTGTGCGGCCAGCTCCACGGGGTTCCTACACTCCGCAGTGGCTAGCTCCGGGTGCCCCCCCACGTCCGCGTAGATGCACGCACCGTTCTCCAAGAAGAGCCGCCGCAGGGGCTCCCCTTGCGGCGAGGGCAAGTGGCGCCAGCTTCCGCCGAGCTGGTCGACGATGGCCGGAGCCAGCTCGCCGGCCGCCGGGCGGATCTCACCAGACGGCTCGGCGAACACACCCAGCTCCGTCTCCGTACCGAACAGGAATCGCTCCGGCCTACTCGCCATCGTCCTGCTCGATCCGCCCGAGCCGCTCCTCGATCTCCTCCGGCGTCTCGAGCTCGTCGGGAACCGGGAAATCGAAGCGCTCGACGTCCTTGCGAACTCGGTCGAACCAGCTCGGAGTGGACACCTCGGTGTCCTTCTCTTTCTCTCTCAGTTTCAGCTTTGTGTCATGCATTTCTCATCTCCTTCGGTCGGATTGCAGACACCGAATCACACTTGGGCTCCGTGTCTCTTGGGCCTGTGCACGGCAGAACGAACTCCCACACGAACCGGTCTGCCTCGAGCCCCAGACTCCTCGCGGCCTCGTCCAAGGACTTCGCCGACTCCAGCTTCCGGAACACACTCGGATCCGGATCGTCCGGTAGCCAGTAGACCGCTTCGTCCCCTTCCGGAGCGATCCACGCCCAGTCCGCTGTGCAAATCTCCTTGCCGAAACGGCGGATAAGCTGGCCTCGCAGTGCAGCGCGGGACTCCCCGGGCGGCCTCGCCGCAAGGGAACGGATCCGCTCGTCACGCGTCACCCGGCGAAGCGGAACGGGGGGCCCTTCGCCACCGGTGAGACGGTGGTACTGGCAATCGAGCCACTTGAGGCGCGGATCCGACCAGCTGAGGTCGTGCTGCTCACGAATCCCCTCGAGCCAGGCGAACTTGGTCGGCCAGTCGAGCACGCCGCAGAGTTCCAACGGGTCTCGCTCGAGCTGGGTCAGCACCTCCGTGGCACGGCGCAGGATTGCCTTCGCATCTGGCACCTTTGCCTCGAGGTAGCCATCCCGGTTCATCGCTTCGAACGCGTCCAGGTGGCGGCCAAGGATCTCGCACGGCGTGATCGTCTTTCCCGATGTCATCTGCAATGGTGACCACGGATCGAGAGCAACGCTGCGAATGGCCGAGAGTGGATCCGATAGCTCGATAGTCACCTTTGTGTGTCCCAGGTCGATGGCCGCGCAGAATAGTTGGAGCAGACCAAGCTTCAGGTATTCGGCCAGCTCAGAGACATTTGCATCGAAGGCCACCACATGGAGACGGGCCAGCCTGTCGGGGTCCGCGTCCAGGGACTCGTCTCGACTGTTGACCAACGGACGGTCATAGGTGGTCTGCGGTCCGACGAGTTCCTTCAAGAAGGGCCCCCGCTGCCAGCAGACGAACTGCTCCCCTTCCCCGTAATCGGCGATGGTCCCGCTCCCGCAGAGCACCGGGAGGCTGGTGAAGAACGGAACTACGAAGCCATGGAAGAGCTTCGCGTCCGAGAAGATCCGCTCGAAACCCGCGCGGCTCATGCGGACATTCACGTGTGCCGCGCAAGAGTGAGGTGGGACCGCGTAATCACGGTTGTTCCGGTAGAGCGTGAGTGCCCCGGTTGTGTCCTCGGCAGCCAGGCGGACGATGCGGTCTCCGGCGCGGACCGCAGCAACGGCATCCTCCGTCGCTGCGCACTCCGGGGTCGAATACTCGAGGTAGTCGTGGTCGATGTACAACCGAGCGCCGTTGGGAAGGAAGAGGCCCGGCGCGTAACCCGAATCCGGGCAAGGGTTCCCCGCGTCCCCGCCGGCGTATGACGCGAAGCCCTTTTGGACCTCCGCGAGGACTCCTTCTACCGGGTTGGCGCTCTCCCTTTCGGCCTGCGCCCCCTCCCAGACGACGCGGATCTCCGACTCCACGCCGACCAGATTGAGCACGGCTCCAGCGGCGCTGTCGTTCTTTGCATGTTCTGCTCGCACATGAACAGTACGATCGCGACGCGGCTTTCTCGCAGCTGGACTGGGGGGCGGTGTTGATTGGGGGCAGGACGCCCCAGGGGCCCGGAGATCAGGCGGCGGGAGGAGGCTCGAAGAGGATCAGATAGCTTCCGGGTTGCAGATTCTCAAAGCGGGCGCGAAGCGAGCCCCGTCGGAATGGCCCCGGCTCTATCAGCCTCGGCTCCCGTTTTTCGTCGCTGTCGATCAGCAGGAGGAGAGGCGCCGCTCTGCCGCTCTCGGGCGAAGGAATCTCGACTGACAACACCCGATTTGCCAGGACCTGGACCGTGGCCTCACCCTCACTCAGCGCCGAGACCATCTGCGGCTGCAACTCGGCTTCGTCTCCACCCATCCCCACGCGAAGATTCACGCTAAGGGCGGTGTCTCCGTTTGCCGCGGCCGCTTGCTCGTCGCCGTCGGGTTCGGGAACCAGCAGCCTCCCACGAGACCCGCGCGATCCTGCCAGCTCCGGCAGCCCGCGCACGCGAAGGCCCGCCTCTTGGCGGACGAGAGCCTCAAGCCCGTCGCTGGAGATCCGGTACCGCTCCTCCTCGGCGTCGAAGTAGATCCCGACCGCTGCTTCTGCCTGCCCCTTGCCGCGTTCCATCCAGCGGTGCAAGCGCTCCGCAATCGACGGGTCGTTCTGGGTCCCGGCCGCCTTCTCCAGCCCCCGTCGCACGGCCTCGTGAAGATGTGCCCGGTAGGCCTCACCGTGCGTTCGAGCCGTCCATTTCTTCATGGCCACGACCGTGCGGCCGATCTCCACCGCTCGCTGTTGGCATTCCTCGCAGTCCTCCAGGTGCTCGGCGATTACTTCCTCCGACTCCTCTTCAAGCTCCCCTTCGAAGAAGCGGAGAAGCTCGTCCGCGAGCACGTGCCGGTTGCGCGGTTGCTCAGGCATACAGCCACCCCCTGATGTACCGCTTGACTCGATCTCGCCACTCGATGATGTCATCCTTTTTGGCATTGCCACCGAAGTAGGCGCCCAGTGTCGTCTCCTTCAGTTTTGGATCGTGCTGAAGAAGATTCTTGTAACGCAGCTTGTCCGTCTCGCTGATGAATTCCCGACTTGCTGGGCGAAGGAGCTTGTTCCGCAGCTCGTCGAACGCCCTGCCGATCGCGGGAGCCCGCTTCCGAAATTGCTCCAGACACTCCTTCTCGATACGCGCCCGGTGTTGCTCCGGACACTCTTCCTTGACACGCGCCCGGAACTGCTCCTGACACTCATCCTTGATACGTGCCCGAAGTTGCTCCAGACACCCCTCCTCGATACGCGCCAACAGCTTCGGAAGCACCAGCGTTGCGCACGAGGTCACTACATTCTTCGGGTACATACGGAGAAGTTCGATGCACCCGTAGGCCACGATCTCGTGGGGGTGGAGAGGACTCTCCGCCAGGTCCTCCAGGATGTCCGGCAGGTCGAAGACGATCTTGCGCATGGCCACCATCTCGACGTGCTTCCACCACTTCGAGACCTCGGCCCGCTGGCCCGTTACGGTCGTCGACGTGAAGTGGTTGTCAAGCGGAGTGATACCTAACGAGCCTTTCCCGAGGAAGGAGTCACGCAGAGGTTTGAGCCAGGAGCTGATCGTCTCAATCGGGATCGGCGACTTCCACGCGTACTCCTCCTCGAACATATCCACCAGCTCCGCGAGCTGATACGGTCGAAGATCCTTGTCTTGCGGCTCACCCTCTTTCGCTGGCTTTGGGGTGATGATCTCTCTGGGCTTGTATTCCAGCAATCTGCAATAGCCGAAGATGATCACCTGTTCAGGTGGCAGCGATCCGTCGAAGACCAGACGAGCGAAGCGGTTAAAGACCTGCCAGCGAGAGATGCGGGTATCGACGTCCGAGATCTGTTCCGAAAACGCCTCGATATCAGCGTCCTCTGCATCCAGACGTCTCACCAGTTCCGGACTCCTCACCAGATCCAGCGCACGGTTTCTCGCTGCTCGTTTTGCAAAGGAGATGAATGAGCCTGCTTTCGGATCGTACCCCGCGAAGACCTTGCGCCAAACATGTTGGAGCACATCGTTCTCGTCCGAATCCGGAACCGATGCGACGATCCACCTGACGTGCCTCCGGAGTTTCTCCGTCGCACTCGTCCAGAGCAGTACAAAGAGCACCTTCTCCCAGGCCGCTGCCTTGGAGAACTCCAGGAAAGGACCCTCCGCGGGCTCGTACGTCTCGAAGACCTGCTTCCGGATCGCGCCCATCACTTCGACGATGTCGAGCTCCGAGTTGGCAGCCGCAATGGGGTTGGCCACAGTGTGAATCGCTGACTCGTGGAGAGCCCAGAGCAGTTCCGAGGGCACAACCGAGGCCGCTGCCTTGGCGAACTCCAGGAAGGGGCCCTCCGCGGGCTCGTACGTCTCGAAGATCCGCTTGCGGATCGCGTCCATCACTTTGTCGATGTCGAGCTCCGAATTCGCGGCCGCAATGGGCTCGACTTCAGTGCGAACTGCTTCCACATGAAGCGCCCAGAGGCAGTCGAATTTATTCGAACTGATGGCCATCAAGACAGAATACGGGACGAGAAGCGGAGGCACTAGGCCATCGATCTGACGTTCCCCCGTCCCAACCTGGCCAGATTGGCTCGTTAGAACCCAGTCCGGCAAGAGTCCACCGGGAAGATCGGGAATCGATCTCAGAGATCGCGAGAGAGGCAAGACAGACTCCCTCCGATTCGTGAAATGGGGTGGCGTGCGGGGCTCGAACCCGCCTCTCCGGGATCACAGCCCGACGTGTTGTCCAGATCCACCAACGCCACCACACAAACCAACGTCACAGGGTCGCCCCCCGTTCCGGCTGGCGGTTAAGCCGACCACCTGCAATGACGCGGGTCAGCCCATCCTCCCCTACGGTCTCGGGGGCGCCTTCTCGCAGACCCGCAATCATTTTCTTGCCTCGACGTCGCCGGGCGACCTAGCCGGAAATATTTGGTCCAGATCAAAAGTGGTAAAAAAACCAACTGAGGATGAGCGAGCCTGTCCCCTCGGTTGGTCCAGTCTGGTGCTCTTCTTATCAGTCTCGTTAACACGGATCGGGCTGTAGCACTGGATCCGGGCCGCAAACGCCGAAGAGATCATTCATAAGCTTCGGGGAGCCGACGTTTTGCTTGGCGAAGGGAGCATCCGCAGATGAAGGCCTGATCAGCCCAAAACCTCATCGATGCGGTCTGCGGCGTCCCGCTGAAGGCCGCCCAATACGTGGCTGTACACATCGAGTGTCAGGGCAACCGTGCTGTGACCCAGGCGCTCCTGGACAACCTTCGGATGCACACCAGCGGAGAGAAGGAGCGAAGCAGCCGTGTGGCGCAAATCGTGGAAACGAACTTTGTCTAGACCAGCGCGCTCGCGGAGGGGCCACCAGGACCTTCGGGTGAAGTTGTTCTTCCGCATGGGTCCGCCCTTGGAGTCAGCGAAGACCCAGACTTCCGGGTGAGGTGTTGCGCTTAAGCGTTTCCGGTGTTCTCGCAACGCACCCACCGCGAGTTCCGACAGATCCACGCGCCTGTGCGTTCTCAATATTCGTCTTCACTGATTTCATTGGGCTTTTCCACCCTGCCCTCTTTCTCCATCCGCGGATGATACACCCGCTCGATCCCTAGATTCAGACTCGTTCTGGGTCGAAATATCGAGCAGTATCTAGCTTCCCATGCGCATCCTGGTCCGTTCTGCAGTGCTGCTCCTTCATTGCACCCTTGCCTTCTTCCGAAGCCACGAGGAACAAGCAATCGTCGAGCTTGCGCT
>SDBV01003397.1_pt1 | contig 23538 bp, 28 predicted proteins | sample 2277081 | NCBI WGS metagenome assembly SDBV01 (sample SAMN10402039, study PRJNA504765) | marine sediment metagenome | isolation source: marine sediment core GS10_PC15, 223 cmbsf | place: Arctic Ocean: Southern Knipovich Ridge | collected 2010 | reverse complement strand
GCAAACATTGCAGCCTCTCGAACAACAGAATCCAAATCAGCACCAGTATAACCAATTGTCTTCTTGGCAATCTCTTTCAAAAATTTTTCTTTTTCTTTATCTGTAAAAAGCTTCTTCCCATTTCCAATAGGAGTTGCTTTTGTTTTAATCTGCAATACTTTTAACCTGCCCTCTTCTTCAGGAGCATTTACTAACAAAATTCTATCAAATCTTCCAGGCCTCAATAAAGCAGTATCAAGCATGTCAGGCCTGTTAGTTGCGCCAATAACAAGAACATCTTTTAAATCCTCAAGCCCATCCATTTCTGCAAGTAACTGATTCAAAACACGCTCTGTAACTTTACTTCCTGTATCCATTCCTCTTCTTCCTGCTAATGAATCAATCTCATCAAAAAACACAACACATGGCGCCACTTGCCTTGCTCTCTCAAAAATTTTTCTCATACCTTCTTCAGATTTACCAACCCACATTGAAAGTAATGATGGGCCTTTAATTTGTATAAAATTTGCTTCAGATTCTTTAGCAACTGCTTTAGCCAACAAAGTTTTACCAGTTCCAGGAGGCCCATATAATAAAATCCCTCTTGAAGGCCGAATTCCCATTCTATCAAAACTTTCAGGATATTTCATAGGCCATTCTACTGCCTCTTTCAATTCCTGTTTAATATTATCTAAACCTCCAATAGACTCCCAGTCAACATTTGGTGTTTCAACAAAAACTTCCCTCATTGCAGAAGGTCTTACAACTTTCAAAGCATCTACAAAATCTTCTTGTCTCACAATTAACTCGTCTAAAACTTCTTTCGGAATTTGCTCCTCACCATCAAGATTCATTTTAGGAAGTAATTTTCTTAGCACATTCATAGCAGATTCTTTAGCTAATGCTTCTAAATCAGCTCCAACAAATCCATGAGTCAAACTTGCAAGTTCTTTAAGATTAACTTTTTTATCTAAAGGCATCCCCCTAGTATGAATTTTTAAAATAGCAAGTCTTCCTTCTGTTCCAGGAACATTAAGCTCCAACTCTCTATCAAAACGTCCTGGTCTTCTCAAAGCAGGGTCAAGAGAATTAACTCTATTTGTTGCTCCAATAACAATGACTTTCCCTCTTGATTTCAAACCATCCATCATGGTCAAAAGCTGACTAACTACTCTCCTCTCAACTTCCCCTTGAACCTCTTCTCTTTTAGGGGCAATAGCATCTATCTCGTCAATAAAAATAATCGAAGGAGCTGCTTTTTCTGCATCTTCAAAAATAGTTCTAATCTTTTTTTCACTTTCACCATAAAATTTACTCATAATTTCTGGTCCGTTTAATAGTATAAAATTTGCTTCAGACTCATTTGCTACTGCTTTAGCTAAAAGAGTTTTACCAGTTCCAGGAGGTCCATGCAATAAAATTCCTTTTGGAGCTTGTACTCCAAGTCTTTCAAAAATTTCCGGATGCTTTAAAGGTATTTCCACCATCTCTCTTATTTTTTTTATCCCTTCATTCAAACCCCCAATATCTTCATAAGTAATTTCTGGAATCTTTTCATCGCTAATCTCAACAGCCTTAGGATTCAATATAACTTCTGTATTCTCAGAAATGTAACAAGGTTGATTAGGACTTGCAGATACAACTAAAAATCTAATATGAGTAATTGCTCCACCCAAATTTCCAAAACCCATTCCCCCAAGAATTTCATTTAAATTTCCAAAAATATCACTCATGTCTCCCATTTCTTCAGACATTAAATCCTTCCTTCTTTGCACTCCTCCTAAAACAACAATATCTCCTTTCACAATTGTTCTTCCCAAAAGTCCTTTTTTCAAACCTTCTGGGTCGCCTTGAACCATAATTCCTTTTTGAGCTGGAGCAATAACAATTTTTTTTGCTTCTTTAACATCTGCTTTAAAAATAGAAACGATCTCGCCAATTCCAGTTTTAGCATTTCTTCTTAATATACCATCTATCCTAATAATTCCTTCACCAACATCCGCAGGATAAGCTCTATCAACAATTGCAACTGTTTCCCGATTACCCTTAATCAAAATAACATCTCCCTTGTTAATACCAAGCTCTCTCATTATTTCGGCATCTATTCTAGCAATTCCTTTATATGCATCGTCCTGCAATGCTTCAACAACCTTTAATTTAATTGGTTTATTTGTCATCATTTTCTTTCTTCTATTTCTAAAACTGAAGTAATTGGATAATGATCAGATACCTTTTCTGTTAATTTATTTTTAATTATTTCAGAATCAGCAATTTTTATATCTTTAGAACAAAAAATATAGTCTAATCTTATTGCCGAATCTTTATTTTTTGAACGCAAATCAGTAGGCATAGTAAAGTCATCTATCTTATTTTTAATTTTATAAGTATCAACAAGTTTATGGTTTAATATTGTTCCAATACTTAATCCTCTTAACATATCTTCTACTTTAGATTTTCCTTTATTTTTCATAAAAGTTTCATAACCAGTTATCAGTTTTTGTTTATTATAATTATCTTGAGGGGATAATGCATTAAAATCTCCTATTAAGATATAATTAGAAGGTTTATCTTTTAGGATTGTCTTTAAGAATTCTGATTTTTGTTCTTCATTTGTATCCGGATGGGGATGGAAAACATCTAATGTTAAATTCTTTCCATTAATATCAATTAATGTTCTCATATAGTTTAATTGATATTTAGACATGGAAGTATCAAATTCTTTTACGGGGTATTTTGATAAGGCTACTGGAGCCCATCTAAAAGAACCATGAGCCAAAGAGGTATATTCATTATATAACTTTTTGAAAGTTGGTTGCAGATTTTTTAAGTTAGCTTTTTTAGCAAATGGCCAGAAGTATGCTTCTGTTAAGATTAAGATATCTGGATTTTGTCCTTCTATGACCTTAATTGCATTGTTCATTTTGTCGGGATTGAGTTGAAATGGGGGGAGATCATTGCAAAATCCATTCAAGATGTTATAATTCATAACTTTTATTTTCATCTTATTTTTTTACTCCGAGATATTTAAAAAAATTAGGTTGTAATTTTTCTTGATGTTCTGTTTCAAATCCGACTGATTCAATCATATTTTTCCAATCTTCTATTGTAAATCTATTGTGCTCTAAGTATTCTTCATCAAAAGTGCCTTTATGAGGGTTTTTATTTTGTTCATATATTTTTTTAAAATCTTTTTTAGATATTTTTCTATTATCAAGGATAGAAATCTTTCCGTCTTGTTTTAAATTTTTATAAGACTCTTTTAAAAAAGAATCAATGAGTTGTTCCTCTCCTTTTTCATTTAATTCGTGAAGAACAAGATTATAGAAAATCATGTCATAATTTCCTTTTGGAACTTCATTTAATACTTCAAATTCCAGATTAGATAAATGAGAATAATATTCTTTTGCTAATTTTATTGCTTCTGGATTTGAATCCACAGCTTTAATCTTTAAATGGGGGTTATATTCTGCTAAAAGGCTTGCAAATCCCCCAGTACCTGTACCATAATCAAGAATACTCAAATTAGAACCCAAATTTAATTTTTCTGTTAACTCTCCAAAATATTTTTCATAAAATTTTCTTTCAGCTTCTACCCAAGGATGTGTTTTATTCATTGTTTTTGTCATTTTATCTCTCCACTTTTTTATCCAATTTATTTGTCATTTTTATTAAATATTTCTTCTAAGCAAATTTGGATTTTCTGCTAAATATAACAAAAACTCCATTTTCTGATTATATTCCTTGAGCGTTGGTATTCGGGGTTCTGCCCAAAAAATTTCTGGTTCAAAAGGACTTGGTTTTCTTGGTTCATAGTTATCACTCATCGCATCTATTACTGTCTGCAATCTATCTGAATCTTTTTCATCTTTCATTTTTTTGCTCCTCCCTAAAATCTACTGATAATTTCCCCATATCATCCAAACATAATTTTGCCATGTTATTCATTATCTTTTCTTGTTCTCGCATAAATAAAACTATCTCCTTAGGAATTGAAACGGCATAACTGTTCCCGACAAGTCTCATTTTTACATGAAAAGTTTTATTTTTTAGATTTATAAATTTACTGTATTCTTGCTCATCAATAGGATGAATGATTTTTGCATGGCACTTTGAACACATAATTGCTCGAAGAAGAAATCCATTTTTGACTATCTTAATTTTTTTCATTCTAACATTACATTTCTTACACAAAATCTGATTATCAAATATATCTACCATATTAAAAAAAGCCACATCGATTAAAATGTGACCGAGGTTGAAAAGAGGTGTGTATACACATTGTATATACATCAGAATAGATACTATTTAAATATTTCGGTAAAATAATGCTCTACATAAAATGCTTAAGAATTATTGTATCAATCTAGATTAAATAATCAAGGATAAATTTTAGTATAACAACCAACGCACAATTGTCCTGCTCCTTCAACATAATATTCTCTCATATCTACTCTAGTCTTTACCTTGACATTTGTTTCATTTCCACAGGACACACATTTCTCTAATTCATTTCCTTCAATACATCTTCTTTCTTTTTTTAATTCCATTTTACTACGATAAATAATTTCTTTATAAATTTTGTTATCCAAATTTAAAGCCAACATTTTAAAAACACTCTTGATTAATTATTTTAATGAACAAGAAAATTGAGGGGATAAAAGAATTCTGGAAAAAATTTTGGTTTATATTATGGAAAGATGATAGTTTAAAGGGCTGGATTTTTTCAATTATTTTTCTGTTTGTCTTTATAAAATTTATTTTCTTTCCAGTATTAGGTTTAGTAACCGGCACTGCTCTGCCATTAGCAATTGTTGAATCATGTAGCATGCACCACACAGGAAATGTTTTATCAAATTATGACGATTGGTGGGACAGACATGAAGCAAAGTATGAATCATTAGGAATAACAAAAGAAGATTTTCAAACAGGGTTTAGTAAATTTAAAAGAGGATTTACAAAAGGAGACATTCTTTTTCTCATAAAAGCAAAACCAGAAAAGTTAGAGGTTGGCGACATAATAGCATTCAACTCTGGGACGAGAAATGTTCCTGTGATTCACAGGATAGTAAACATTAAAGAAGAAGATGGAGAATTAATTTTTGCAACAATTGGAGATAACAATGCTCAAAGTTTAACCACTTCAAATAATGCTTTAGGGGTTAATGAAAAAGAAATAAAATCTGAACAACTTGTAGGAAAAGCCGCTTTTAGAATCGTGCCTTACCTTGGATGGGGGAAATTAATATTCTTTGAACATTTAAGACCAGTATCAGAAAGAGGTTTATGTCAAGAGAATTAAGAAAAGTTTTTAAAGAGAATAAAACAAAAATAAAGATGCGTGGAGATTATAATGGAATTCTGTCCTAAATGTGGAGCCGTCCTAATTAAAAAAGGAAAAAAAGACGGATGCGCAAGATGTAATTATTCTGTAAAAGGCAAAATTAAAATAACTACTTCTGAAAAAATAGGTGAGAAAAAAGAAATTGCAATCGTAAAAAGAGATACACAAATATTACCAATAATAAAAGAAAAGTGCACAGAATGCGGGAATGATCAAGCATACTTTTGGACTGTCCAAACTCGCTCAGGAGACGAAGCAGAAACCAAATTTTTCAGATGCACAAAGTGTGAACATACTTGGAGAGAATATAGGTAATATATATTTCTCAAAACAATTTTCTTTATAAAATCAAACAACCAAGAATCTATATGTATTTTAATTGGGCAACAAAAGAGATAGAAGAACCAGAAAAAATTATATTAAAAGAAATAATAGAATCAGACATGTCAGAAAAAAACGTAGCAGTTCCAAGATATGTTATTGAAATGGATCAAGGTAACTTTAAAGCTTATGCTTATAACGATATTTCTCTTTTATATAATTTGGTCACAAATCTAGATGGATTAAGAAAAATGGTAGTGGCCGATATCCGAATTAAAACAAATGAAGATCTATACCCTGAAAAAGATCCCGCATATATCTCAGAAAGGATCATAAGATTGCATAATCAAAATTTATCTGGACATTGTCAAGAAATTGAAAGGGCCAATCCTTTCACACTAAAGCCAAAAAGGGTGTTAACATTAAAGCAAGCAAGAGAACTAGCTAATTCTTCTTAATAAAATGGCCCTGGAGGGATTTGAACCCCCGACACCCAGATTTCTTTGCGATATATCGCGAAAAACGTGCGACATCTGTCGTGCATAAGAGTCTGGTGCTCTACCAAACTGAGCTACAGAGCCATTAATCTATTAGAAAAAATTTCTTTAAAAATCTTTATTTCCCAATCCTTTTCAAATTTCTTGCCAAAATTGCCCGTTGCTCAACTTTTCTTGTTACCTTAATCCTCTTCCTACCAACAGAAGTTGGATTTGTTATTGTATCACCAGCCTTAGCCTTCACAATCACATCAAGGAGTGCCATAGGAATCTTCTCTTTCTTAGGAATTCCCAAATCAAAATGAAGTCTTCCTGGACGATGAATTGCTCGCTGAATCCACCTCTTTACCATGTTTAACTAAAAACAAAGAGATATTTAAATTTTTCTACAGCCCACTAAGACGAATCTTTATTCGGGGCAGATAGGCAGAATTATTTAATAATCTCTTGTATATTCTCTATTGCATCAGCGACTTCTCGACCTTTCTTAGTAAGTTGGATAAGTTTAATTCGCCCCTTTTTTTCAAATCCAACTAACTTAAGTTCCTCTAGTGTTTGCAAAATCTTTACTGCGTGGCTATAAGTACAATCTACTTCCTTAGCCAAAACACTACCGTACCTCATTCGATTGTTTTTCTTCAGGGATACCAACATCAATGATGGCTTCCTTCTGAAAAAGATATCAAAGTTATCTTTCATTTGAATTTAATTTCCTGTTTAATTTAAATGAATACAAATTTCTTATTTGCTTTCATTTTGAATATGTATTTTTAATGTATATATCGTGATAGTGATATACTTTTAAATCTTTTGGAGCATACATATTCGAATAATTTATTAAGGAAAAGTACTGTTAACATATATGGTAAAAAAAATAAAAATCTTGGCTGTGGGAGATATTCACGGAGATACTGGATTAGTCAAAAAATTAGCAGAAAAAGCAAAAAAAGAAGAAGTTGATGTGGTAATTTTAGCTGGCGATTTAACTTTTGTAGAACAATTAGTAAAAAACCTAATTAGCCCGTTCATAAAAGCAAAAAAGCAAGTTCTTTTAATTCCAGGGAATCATGAATCAAACGCCACAATTAATTTTTTAGCAGAAATGTACCCAAATACAAAAAACATTCATGGTCACTCAATAAAAAAGGGTGATGTGGGCATATTCGGAGCAGGAGGAGGCGATGTGATAAATGTGACCCCAGACAAAGAAATCTTCAAAGCATTAAAACAAGGACATGAAAAAATTAAAGACTCAAAAAAGAAAATCATGGTTACCCACATGCATCCAAAAGGAAGTAAAGCAGAGTTTTCTGGATTTGAAGGGAGTAAAGCTGTTAAAAAAGCGATTGAAGAATTTAAACCAGATATTTTGATAAGTGCCCATATTCATGAGGCATCTGGGATAGAAGAAAAAATTAAAGGGACAAAAGTAATTAATGTCAGCAGAAAAGAAAAAATTTTTGAAATATAATCAAAAAATTATAAAAACCCCAGTTCTCCATAATAAATATGCCAAGAAAACTAAAGCGAACTAAAGAAGAAAAAATAGCTGAAAATTATTTCCCAGTTGATGAAAGTGATTTAAAACACACTACAGAAAAACAAGAAAAAGAAAATATTCCCCAACCTGCGAGGATTACTGTTAAAAAAGCGTACAAAAGAGAAGGGCCAAAAGAGATTGTGGAAAAGACCGGTAAAAAACCAAAAAGAAATTATAACAAATCACAAAAAAAGGCTAGAGCGCGGACTAGGTCGCGAGTTGGGAATTCAAAACTTCAGCAAAAATCATTCAATCCTCCAAAAATAAAATTAAAGGAGAATGGTTATGAACTTATAATTACAGAAAAACCCCAAGCAGCCCTAAAAATTTCATCAGCATTGGGAAAAGCAACTAAAAGGAATCTTCAAGGAATTCCATATTATGAATTAACAAAAGAGGGAAAAGATGTTGTTGTGGCGTGCACTGTTGGTCATTTATTAAAATTAAAACAAAATATCCCAGGTTCACATTTTCCAATATTTGACATTAGTTGGGTTCCAAATCATTTCACAACAAAAAAAGATTTTACAAAAAAATATTATAATACTCTATCAAAATTAGCAAAAAATGCTAAAAGTTTAACAGTAGCAACAGATTATGATGTAGAAGGAGAAGTAATAGGACTAAACGCTGTTAGATTCATTTGCGGACAAAAAGATGCAAGCAGAATGAAATTCTCCACATTAACTCCCGCTGAATTAAATAAATCTTATGAAAATAAATCTCCAACAATAAATTGGGGGCAAGCAATAGCTGGTGAAACCAGGCATTATTTAGATTGGTTTTATGGCATTAATCTTTCAAGAGCATTAATGAGTGCGATAAAAACAACAGGCAAGTTTAAAATTATGTCCATAGGACGAGTGCAAGGTCCAGCATTAAACTTAATAGTTCAAAGAGAAAAGAAAATTCAAGCCTTTAAATCAAAACCATATTGGCAGGTTTTTATAACAATTAAAAATTCTCATACCTTGGATTTGAAATTTAACAAAGATATATTCGACAAAGAACAATTAAAAAAATTCGAAAAACTAAAAGGAAAATCAGCACAAGCAGAAACAAGAAAAAAAGAACAAATTCTTCCTCCAAACCCTCCGTTTAATCTAACTAATTTGCAAACAGAATCTTACAAATTTTATGGGATTACTCCTTCAAAAACATTGAGAATAGCCCAGTCTCTTTATCTTTCTGGTTTAATCAGTTACCCAAGAACTTCAAGTCAAAAACTTCCTTCCTCTATCAAATATAAAGAAATACTTTCAAAATTAGCTAAAAAATATAATGCAGAGGGATTAATCAAAAGAGACAAACCAATTGAAGGGAAAAAATCAGACCCTGCCCACCCTTCAATCCATCCAACAGGTCAAAATCCCACAGCAATATCAGAAGACGAAGAAAGAATATATGATTTAATCGCAAAAAGATTCATTACTTTATTTTGTGAGGATGCAATAATCAACCATAAAACAATCGTTGTTAAAATTGACAATTCAACATTTTCGACAAAAGGCACATCAATAAAGAAAAAATCATGGATGGAAATTTATCCCTCGAAATTAAAAGAACAAGAAATCCCAGATGTAGAAGGCAAAATAGAAATAAGCAAAGTAAAAACAGAAGCAAAAGAAACTCAACCTCCAAAAAGATACAGCCCAGCATCAATAGTTTCTGAACTTGAAAAAAGGAATCTTGGAACAAAAGCCACACGAGCAAACATAATTGAAACTCTGTATGATAGAGGATATGTAAAAGAAAGAAGTATGGAAGCAACTCCATTGGGAATGTCACTCATTTCAACATTAGAAAAATATTCTCCAATAATTATAGATGAAGAATTAACAAGAAATCTTGGAAAAGAAACAGAAATTATTATAGAAGCAAAAACTGGATTTGAAGAAAAAGAAAAAAAAATTATAGATAAAGCAAAAGAAATAATCAAAAAAATTTCCAACAACTTTGAACAAAGTGAAAAAGAAATTGGAAAAGAATTATTGGAAGCGACTGTGAAATTAAGAGAACAAGAAAAAGAAGAAAATAAATTAAACAGTTGCCCAGTTTGTAAAAAAGGAACTTTAGGCATAACTTACTCAAGAAAAACTAAACGGAACTTTGTTGCATGCGACGCCTACCCAGAATGCAGGAATACTTATAGCCTACCTCCAAATGGATTCATCAAAAACACAAATAACGTTTGTAAAGAGTGTGGTTTCCCAATGTTAATGTGCTTAAAGGCACGAAGCAAACCTTGGTTCTTTTGTTTTAACCCAGAATGCGAAACAAATAAAAAAAGAATTGAGGAGTATAAGAAGAGGAAGGAAGAAGAGAACGATAATCCTTAAAAAGGTTGAAAATTGACTTAGGAAATGACAAATAGATTAATGACTTATCTAATAACAGGAGGAATAAAAAATAAATTTTTCATTCATCATAGATTTTCTAATAAACCAGGAGATTTTAAAGTATATCAAGTTAAAGGACATTCAGGAATCAATGAAAATATTCATCCTAGTGATTTAATGGTCGATGTTTGCATGTATAATTTAAGAAAAGGTGAAGTCCACAGATTAAATAAACATCTCGGTTCATTATTAAATGATCATTTAGCAACACATGAAGAAAAAGATTCAATTCCAAAGGAACTGACTTCACAAGCAGAACAATTACCTAAAAGCAAAAAAGAACCTTACATACCTTTTTAACAACCCCTTCTCCCTGAGCGGGTGGGCGGGATGGGAACACCCTAAAACCACCTCACCAAATGCCTCTGCGTCTTAATCTGCTCCAACAATTTGCTCTGTTGCAGAATTTGTGAGCAATCAAAATTAAATTTTATCTTTCCAATTTTTCTTACACTATCAATAAGCTCTTCTCTACTATCAAATTTTATAAAGTTTTTTAATGCCTTCCTAACACTTTCCCTAACAACCCAAACTCCAAGAGCCGCCCAATAAGAAAGCGTTTCAATCCTTATCACCAAAACAGATGCTTGCCTTTTTATCTTATTTAAATATTCTATAATTGGAAGTCGCGAAGCATAATAACCTCCAGCCGTGCTCTTAGCATAAGTTTTTCTGCCATAATAATTTTCAAAATCAGTCGAAGCTTTGATTTCTGTTCCAGAATTCCACGAACTACCTGGTAAATAAAGTTCAAAAAGTTCATAATTCCAAACATTTGGAAACAGCATTATCAAATAACAATTCCCCATAAATTCACCAAAAAATAATTCATGATTCTCTATCCACTTAAAATTCCTTACATTTTTCAAAACAGATTTTCCCAAAGTATCGTCTATTGCAGTTATGCTCCACCTTGTTGGAACAAATTTTTTATTTTTCTTTAATCCCAAAACCCCAACACTAAGAATTTTATTCAATGTGTATTCATTAAAATTATTTTTATATAAATATTCAATTCCTTGCGAAGCTTTTATCTCGTCATTAATCACTTTATCCACTTTTCTATCAATTTTAACATTGCTCGTAATTTTTGCTTTCTCAAGAGGAGCGTGCATTCCATGAGGAGTTACAACCCTGTCTTTTCCTCTACCAACCTTTAATCTTTTCTTAAGTTGAATCTCAATATCAACTGGTTTAGAAGCAATTGCAATTTCCTGCGCAATCTGAACAAACTTCTTATTCAATCTTGAATCCTGAACTTTAGATTGAAATCTTGAATTAAGCAAACCTTCCCTTAATTTAATAACATCATTAATTTCAAAATTATTATCTGCCCAATATTTCGCATCATCATAAACCCAAGCATTCTCATCTTTATCCAACGGACTCAAAATTCCCACATTAACCAAAGGGTATCTTAGCTGAGAACCAACAAAAACCGTCGGTGGAGAATTACTATCAAGTTTTGAAATCTTTAAATCTCTATATCTAAATTTTGTTTCAGCAATCTTTTTAATAACTTCAAATTTTATATCTTGCATAAAATAAAAAAGTGCAAGAAGTTTATATCTTTTTATATAAATTAGAAAAAATAATGTTACAAAATCTAAATTCTAAAAGATATAAAAGTTTATTGATGGTCTAAAGCTTTTGTCTATAAAACCTCTGATTCCTTCCAAAAGTTCTGGACAAATGCCTCTAATCCTTTAATAGAGTTATCCAATGCTTGCAAGTCTGCCATAGTATATGCTTTTATGTTAGCACCCTTACCCGAAGCACTAAGCGCCTCTGGCGCTATTCCGAGCAGACGACCACTGCCAATGCCAAGGACATCCCCGCCATAAGCATAAGACATGTACCCGAGCCCGCCGACACACCACGCCCTCATCTTTAGATTGTCTCCAGCAGAATCAGGATAAACACCCATAGCAGTATCATAACCAAATCTTTGTTTACGTTCTGCAAAAATATAATCAGCATAATCGTCTAAAAGTGCTTGGTCTCTTGCTAATACCCTCCAAACTGGATTAACCTTAACATCTTTTTTAGATAACCAAGTTTCAACTTTTCCAAGTTTTCCTTTCTTAAATTCTTCTCCTTCTAAAGTATTATAAGCATCTTCTGTTAAAAGTAAAGCTCCTCCAACTCTTTGAGTATCAGGAGTCATTTCTCTTAAAGTTTGAGAATCTAAAACAATTTTAACTCTGCCATCAGGATGATAAACAACTGCATCTCCTGTATCAAAATAATTATCCATATAAAAACTTTTAACTTTTGCATCAGAATTTCTAACATCAAGTCTTATTTGCATTAATTGTGCAACATTCATAGGAACTCTACCTTCAGCTATCAACTTAGGCATTTGCTCTGTGTTTCTGCCATAAAATTTCTTGTATGTTTCTCCTGATGTGTTTAGTTTTAAAGCCATTAAAGAACAGCAGAAAAAATCCTTTTTAAACTTTATTGCAACCAATTATATCCATCCTCTCTTAAATATTCCCTTCTCCTTAATCTCAAAAGACAATTCCTTATCAGGCAAACTCCTATGTTTCAACAATATCGCTTTTCTTTTTCGATTGTCTTTTCTCAATTCAATAACACATTTACTCCAATACTGAAGTAAATCTCCTCCAACAAGATTCACTTCTCCTTTAATTCCTTTTTTCCAATCTGCTTCAGAAACAAAACCCCCGTAAACTTGATTCGTGATAATAACAGGAATCTTCTGTTTTCTGGAAATCTCTGCAAGAGCCCTCATTTGTTTCGCAACCTCGCGATTAACCGACCTAATCTTCTCATCTTTTTTAGATTTAATTGCGTCGCCCAACTCTAATCTATAAAGCATTGCCATACCATCAATAATAATCAAACTCACATGCCCTTGTTTTATTTTATCCAACAAATTAACAAAAACCTTTTTCTGTTCTTCAAAATTCGTTGGCCCAAGCAAAAGAATATCTTTTAATATTTCTTCATATCCCTCTCCAGCAATTTGTTTTACTCTATCAACAGAAAAACCTCCCTCAGTATCTACAAAAATAACTTTGTTCCCTTTTTTCGACTGACTACAAGCAACAAGTATCGCAAAATTCGTCTTACCACTTCCAGGAGGTCCAGCAATCATAGTTATCACATCCTTCTCATAACCTCCACAAAGCCACTTATTCAAATCATAACTACCAGTTGAAATTCTATTATTACCCATAACACAAAAAACATTATAGAATTAATAAGGATTACTATACTATTTCAACTTTTTAAAATCACTTTCAAGTTTATATAATTCAGTATTCCAATATTCACATTAACCTAACTTCGCATTATAGATACTAGTTTTTTATACTTAACAGACTTATCTTTTTTAATTAAATATTCTAATTCAGCTCCCCCACTAGACAAAGGTGCAATATCTTGAAATTCAATTGTTACTTTAGATTTATTATTAGGTCGTGTAAAATTAGTAATTGTAAATCCCCCTATTAGAGAGGCTGGGATTTCTGATTTCCTGTCTCTTTTAGAATATTTATCGAAAATTTCATCAAGAAGTAATTCTGTTTCCAAACCTTCTGGGATATATTCCCCCATAGGTCTTTCTGCCCTATTCTCTCGCAAATCTTTTAAGACATTTCTAAATATTTCTTCATTTTCTCTTGCAATTAAATAGTAATCTTTTGCTAACATAATATATAGCGAGAATAATGGATTTATAAATATTTTTATTTCAACTTTTTAAAATCATTTTCAAGTTTATCCAAGTCCTTAGTTATAGCAAACACAGCATCATTCACTGCTTTTTTCGCTGTTTTTCCCTTTGTTTTAACTAAAAGAATTGGCTTTTGAGTTGGATGCTCCCTTCTCCAAGCTGCAAAATTCACATCACTATCTTTGTTAAGATAAACTCTCAAAATTTCTACAAGTGTAAGACTATCAATTTCTGCTTCTAATTCATTTTTTGTACTTGTAAGAATATTAATTTCCATATAAAGAAGTCATTAATTTGATTTATAAAGATTATGCTTACTTCCCAAAAATTAAATCGTCAATATCTGCTTGGGATAATTCTTCATCCTCACTTTCAAATTTATCTAGCTCCTCTCTTGCTTGAAATTCTTCAATTTTTTCATTGGATTCAGGTTCAATATCTCCTTCCCAAACTTTAGTAGAATTTAAAAAAATCTCTTCTCCTCTTTGATTTTTCATTTCTCTTAAATCAGAAATAGTCAAATTTGCAACACTCCCTGAATCAAAACCCAAATCCTTTTTTTTTGTTTGCTCACTAAATTCTGACTTTCTAAGATTGATATGCAAGTATCCTTCAATTTTATTAATAATTAAATTATCATTTTCTGGGAGAACTCCTTGCTCAACCATTTTAATTAATGTTTCAGACTCTCCAAGGTCTTTTGCAAATTGCTCTCTTGAAATATGTTTTGCTCTCCTCTCCCTCATAATAATCCAATGAAAATTTTCAACCAAATCTGGTCTTGGTTTAATATCTTCTTTCAAATTTATTTTCAGATTTCTATCCACAATTTCCCTTAAACTCACATTTTCTGGTTTTCTAAAATCATCTCGTATTGGTCGAGGTTTATTAAATTCCTTGATTCCCTCCCTATAAGTTTGCTCTTTTTCTGCATCCTTAAGCTGCAAAGTTGTAGCCCTTTGAATTAAAGGTAAACTTTCTTCAGGGAAACAATGGCTACAAATTTTAACAATCCCCTCTTTAGACACAACATCAAATAATCTTGCTTTTTCCCCTGAAACCCCACATTTAAAACATTCGTTCATAAAATAAATTAGTGATATCTCTTTTTTAATATTGCTGTGATAAAATATACTCACTAAAAGAGGTAGTTTGTAATGTCTTCCTTTACTTCTAAATCAGTTATTTTAATATTTTCATCAATCAAGATTACAGGAAGTTCAGTTATATTATACTCATTCATTAACAATTTTATTGAAGGCAAATCATTATCTGCTGCAATGGGGATAAGCATAACTTTGTTTCCGTATTCCTCCTTAATTTCAATAAGCAAATTTGAAAAAAACCTTTGTTTTGATTCTTGTTTAATTGAAGGATTATTAAATTCATAAAAATAAACAACATTATGATAATCAGAGCCACATTTCTGTTTTATCCTTATACTATTAATCCAAAATAAAGTTCTCAAAAGATCATACCTTTTATGTTGAAATGCTATCTCTTCGTTCATCCTATTAGCATCTTCATATCTCTGTATTAACAAAGCCTCTTGAAAAATCCTGTCTGCAAAATTTACATTTTCTTGAACAAGCAATTCACAATCAAGTTCAATTAATTCTAAAGCATCTTTCTGAATCCTTTGGTCAAGAAGCTCCATCTCTGCTTCAAGATATAAAGTATTTATCTTATTAACTCTTGATGTCTCTAACATATAACCCATAAAAATTCCAAAATTAAAAATAATCAAAGTCAACAACAAAGCATACAAAAATATTCTCTTTTGATTTTTTATCATTTTATCTCCATTTATAATTTTTCTTTGCAAAATTATATACAGCACTTACCATAATAAAAGGGTAAGATGAAAGATAAACAATTAAAAAAAACAAGAGATTAAAAAGATTGTTCTTCTTTAATGATGTTTTCATAATAGACAATACAAGTAAAGTAAATGCTAACCCTATAACAAACAAAATAATCCCCAGATAATTAAGAAAACTTGCGGTGATATGTAAATCATTCATAGTTACCAACGATGTTCCAATTTCTATAGAGTATTTCGCAAAAAGATAATTTTTAAGAAATTTTGTAACAACGAGATAAACAAATATTCCTAATCCTAACATACCTAAAAAAAGTTGCGATGTGAAAAATGGCAGGATAAAATACCCCAACATTCCTTTTTTAAGAAAAGATTTTCTATATTTTGCAATACATTGCAATCCCCCAACATTCCACCTTCTTCTTTGCAAATACCAATCTTTAAATTTATTTGGAACATGTGTAGTAACATAAGTAGAAAGACACATTCTCCTTTCATAGCCTGCCTGAGTCAAATGCCATATAATTTCAATATCTTCAGTCATATTCTTTGAATCAAACCCTCCAATCTCTTTCAATGCAGAAGTCCTATAGACAGCTAAAGGCCCTGGCACTACATAAATAGCATCAACATACCCCAACAATTTTCTTGTAAAAGCAATAACACGATATTCTACATCTTGAAGTTTTTCAAAGAATTTTGTTGTATTCTTTGGTGTAATCACGCATGTCGCCGCTCCAACAGCCTCCTCCTCAAAAAATCCCATTAATTTTTTGAAACAATCCTTAGCAGGATAACTATCTGCATCAATAACCGCAATAATCTCCCCTTCTGCTTTTTTAATCCCAACATTTAAAGAATCCCCCTTTCCTGTATTTTTTTTGTTTATTAATTTTAACTCAGGATATTTTTGCTGTAAATCCTCAACTATTTTTTGTGTTTTATCAGTAGAACCATCATTAATAACTATAACCTCCTTGACAAGATAATCAATATCAAAAATTGCTTTGATAGTCTCTTCAATAGTGTCTTCTTCATTCCATGCAGGAACTAAAACAGATACAGAATAATCTTTGCTAATCTTAGATGAAGTAAATAATATTTTCCTATTATTAATATACAAAAGAAAATACAAAGTTAAAAAATAAATCGATACAAACATATACATCAAATAAATTATAGAGAGGAATTCCATCCCTATTCTTCAGGACTCTTATCTTTTAAAGATTCTTGTAATGAATTACTATTTTCCTTTAAATTAAAATAATCATAAAAATCATCAGTAAGAGATAGCTCATGCGTGTGCCCAAATTTCTTCCTCTTCACTAAACCAAGTTCAACAAATTTTTTTATATGCTCATATGCTTTGTTGCCCCGAATTTTAATTATAACTGACTGCTTAATTGGTTGTTTATACGCTATGATGGCTAAAGTCTCTTTTTCTGCATTCCCAAATTCAGAAGAACCTGTTGCAATCTTATTTATTATTCCAGAATGTTCTTGCTTAACATCCATTTTCCAAAGACCATTCTTTTCAACAATTTCTATAGCAGAATCCTCTTTGTTATATTTTTCTTGAAGTTTTTCAATAAGCTCCCCAATAATTATTGGATTCAAATCAGTAAAAGAAATAAGTTCTTGCATATTCAAAAATCTACCAGACACGAAAAACACTGCTTCAAGTTTTTTTAAATTCTCTTTCATATTTGCTTCATCAATTTCATCAATTGTTTTGCTCTGCATAAAATAATTAAGAAATAGCTATTTAAAAATTTATCAAACCTTAAATTTTAATAATCTCTCAAAATTTAAATCCTTCCACTTCAAGGGTATAATTCCAAGTTTAAGACACATTTTAAAATTTTTTTTAACTTCATGAAAATGTGATTCTGCTGATGTTTTTTGTAAATACTCTTTAGGCAATTCTTTATTGATTATTTCAAAAGTTCGAACCAATTCCCATAAAAACCATACCGCCCAAATAGATTTAATGTAAACATTAGCCCTCTCAATAATACCATCATCTTTTTTGTGTTTAAAATATTCCTTAAAAAAAATTTTCAAATTTTTTTCATATTTTAATTCGATAATTATGTGGGCTATATCTTTAGCAGGATCTGATAAGGAAAGATCTTCCCAATCAATTAATCGCACACCTTTTTTAGTTTTAACAATATTTTGAGGACAAATATCTCTATGAATAATTCCAAGAGAAAAACCATCTTTAACATTTAATCTATTTATTTTAGATAATAAATCTCTAGATAAAGAAATAAATCGAGAATCATTTTTTGTATATCTCTCTATTTTTTTAATATATTCTCTAATTTCCCATTTATCAAATTTCAAAGAATCAATTTTAGGTAATTTTGCTTTTGAATTATGCATTTTAGATAATAATCTTGCAAGAGAAACTAGATCTTCCTTAAGATACGTTCTTTTTTTCATCGCAAAGACTTTTCCATCAATATATTCTAAGATTATGAAAGATTTATCAAACTCTTTATTTCCTCTAAAGAGAAAATATGTTTTAGAGGCAATACTTAATCTTTCAACAACTTTTAGTGACTTAAATTCGTCTTCAAGTTTTTTAGGTTGTATTTTACTAAGATTAACCCTACAAATAAATTTTTTGCTTCCAATAGTCAAAAGAAAATTGATATTTCCTTCCCCAACTCCCAATTTCTTCAGACAAGTAATCCTATTATCTTTAACTCCAAGAATTCGTGGATTAATTCCTTCAATCACTTTCTTAATTTTAGACTTCATATTCTAAATTTTAAACCTAAGAAGAGAGCCAATCCCTCCAAGATTCTTAAATTGCTGCCCTTCTTCTGTTTCTGTCGAGATTATCTCAATCTTAGAGCCAATATTTTTTGCCATACTTTTAAGTTCTAAAGCTAAAGCCTTATCTACATCCTTAGACAAAAACAAAATATCAACTGCACCATATTTCAAGGCTCCTCTTGTATCTTGTTCCTTCAAAGTTGACATATCTGGCTTTTCTCCCAAAGTCTCAAAAAATCTTTCCATAATCTGATGCTCATAAACGATTTCTTGATTTGCCAAAATATCTTGTGATTTAATAACCAGTTCTTTGAGCCCAGATTCATCACTTCCTCCAATATCTACCCTGCCAATAACCTTTTCTTTTAATTTTGTTACCAAATAATTCCCCTCCAAAAATTCATCTTTTGTTGGTATTGGTCCCCCAACCAAAATTCCTGCAAGTTTTGGCATGTCAAAAAATATCTTCTTCATTTCCTCAGCAATTCTTTTATAGAAATCACGTGTTAAACCCTCAGTAATTCTATGAAATCTCTGGCTACTCTGCCCACCAGCCCTAACTTTGCTTGGAACTCCAGAAGTCATTTTTTGCAAGACTTCTATTCTCTTCCCTTCTAACAAACCAATAGTAGCTTCCTTTCTGTCCATAACAAGCAAACCAAAAACTTCCTCAACTTCAAGCATCTCTTCCAATGGTTCTAAAACAAATTCCTTATCACATCTATAAAGCCTTACTTTTAGAGGCAACGGTAATTCCATTTCCCACAACCTCAAATCTTGATGCCCTTCAACTCGTGAAACATTCCCACAAAATAAAGCCAAACCATTTTCTGGTGTTTTTTTTAAAGTCTTTAAATGCCTAACAATTTTATCAAGAGCTTCCAAAACATTATTCCTAGTACTAGTAGATTTAATATTCTTAGCCGTAGATTTTTCAGCTTCAAGTTGTCTCTGAACAGAATTTACATCATAACCCATAGGAATCAACACAGTAATAAGTTCGGTATGTTTTCCTTTATGTTTTTTAAGTTCTTCAACTATTTCCTGCAATTCATCTTTAGTTAATTTCATGGTTCCTCCTGAAATTGGCTAATGAAAATTTCATATTTACTTTTGTAAGTGCCGTCATTTTTCTTTAACCTCTGTCCCTGCTTTAGGCATATCAACCTTAAATTCTTTTCCACCTTCTATCAACATTGCCCCAGAAGTTGATAGAAAACGTTCTTCATAATTTTTAATGATTTTGTAATCTTTAACTGGCAAAATTACTTTGCCAACAGGCACATTTAAAGATACATGTGCTTTTGATTTTATTTGTCTAATCTTAGATATGTTCTCTTTAATTATTTGCCAATCTCCTTTATATTTTTCTTTTCCTGGTTTAGGCCATTCCGAAAGATGTATGCTTTTATCTTTCTCAAATTTCTTAAAATATTTTTGATAAATCTCTTCTGTAATAAAAGGAGTAAAAGGTGCCATTAATTTCAAAATAGTCAACAAAGATTTATACAAAGTATGTTGAGCAGACAATTTCTTATGCCCTTCCCCATTGTAAACAAGTTTCTTAACTGTTTCAAGATAATAATCACAAAAATCCAACCAAAAAAATTGCTCGGCATTTTGCTTAACTTTAGAATATTCATATTTATCAAAATTTTTTATTGATGCTTCAATAATGGTATTTAATTTTCCTAAAAATTCAACATCATCTTTTTCTAATTTATTTGGTTTTTTTCCATTCCAATCTTCCAAATTCATAAAAACAAAATTTGTAGCATTTGTTAATTTTGTGATAAATTTTTTCCCAGTAATAACATCTTTTTCTTGGTAATCAAAATCTGCTCCAAGTTTTGAAGAAGCTGCCCAGTATCTTATCGCATCTGCCCCATACTTTGCCATAATCTCTTGCGGGTTAACTGCATTTCCCTTCGACTTTGACATTTTTTCTCCTTTTAATGTTACAAATCCAGAAATCACAACATCTTTCCAAGGATTTTTCTTATAATGCAGATTACTCTTTAGAACACTAGTAAAAAGCCAAAAAGTTATAATGTCATGAGCCTGAGGCCTTAAACTCATTGGAAAAAGTTTCTTCTGCATTTTTTCATCAACTAATTTTACTGCTATTTGAGGAGTCATAGAAGAAGTAAACCAAGTATTCAAAACATCAATCTCTGGAATAAAATCTTTAGATTTACAATTTGGACAAACCTTCTTCTGAGGTTTATCTTTAATTGGGTCCACAGGAAGTTGTTCTTCCTTCGCAACAATAACCTCTCCACATTTCTTACAATACCAAACAGGAAACGCAACTCCAAAATGCCTTTGATTAGAAATCAACCAATCCCATTGCAATCCTTTAACCCAATTATTATACCTATGCCTCATATATTTCGGGAACCAATCAAGCTCGCTTCCCCATTTTAACATTTCTTTTTTCAAGTCAAGATACTTAACAAACCACTGCTTACTTTTAACAAATTCTATTTCTGTTCCACATCTTTCATGAACATTAAGAACATGAGTTATTGGTTTTTGAGAAGTGAGCAAACCAAATTTCTTCAAGTCTTTTATTATCTCTTTTCTTGCTTCCTTTACTTTCAATCCTCCATACATGCCAGCCACATTTGTCATACAACCTTTTTCATCAATAGCCATTTTTATTTCAAGATTATATGCTTTTTGCCATTCCATATCTGTTTGGTCACCAAAGGTACAACACATAACAATTCCAGTTCCTTTTTTTGGGTCCACTCTCTTATCTTCTAAAATCGGAACTTCAAAATCAAAAATAGGAACTTTTGCCTTTTTCCCTTTATACTTCTTAAATCGTTTATCCTCTGGATTATAAAAAATCGCAACACACGCAGGAAGCAATTCTGGCCTTGTTGTAGCAATAATCAAATCCTTCCCCTCAACCTTAAAAATAATATCATTGAATGTTGAATCTACTTCCTTATCTTGCACTTCTACTTGAGAAACTCCTGTCCTACATTCTGGGCACCACATCGCAGCAGCATCTTTTCTGTAAACTCTTCCTTTCTTATACAAATCTAAAAACGACCCTTGAGAAATTTTTCTTGAATGTTTATCTATCGTAGAATAATTTAAATTCCAATCACAACTTATCCCAATATCCTTCCAGTCCTGGATAAATTTAGGTCTTTCTTCTTTTAGAAATTCCATACAAAGCTCTACAAAATTTGGCCTAGCCATTTCTTTTGATTTAACTCCTCTCTTTTTTTCAACTAATCTTTCTGTAGGCAATCCATTATCATCTGTTCCAAAAGGATAAAACAAATTAAAGCCTTTCATTCTCTTATAACGCGCAATAAAATCCATTTGAGAATACATAAAAGAATGGCCAATATGCATCTCCCCTGAAACAGTCGGAGGGGGCGTATCTATTGAATAAATTTTCTTTTTAGAATCTGTGTTAAATTTGTAAACCTTTTCCTTCTCCCAAAATTTCTTCCATTTCGCCTCAATTTCTGCAAAATCAATATCTTTCTTTGACATAATAATTCTACAATAAACAACTTTTTAAAATTGTTTATTAAATTGGAAACCTTTAAATATAAAAACCTCATCAAAAACTCATGGCAGAAAGTAACGTAAATATACCCTCAGGATTCGGGGGCTTAATGAGATTTAAGGACGAATATAAAAGTGTATTCACATTAAAACCAACCCATGTAATAGCATTCATAACATTAATAATAGTATTTAGAATTCTCTTGGGGGTTTTCATAAAATAAAATGTTCCCTGGTTTAGATCCAAAAAAAATGCAACAAGTCATGAAACAAATGGGAATTGGCCAAGAAGAAATAGACGCTTCTAAAGTAATAATAGAAAAAGAAAGTGGAAAAATAATAATTGATAATCCTTCTGTAATAAAAATAAGTATGCAAGGACAAGAAACATTTCAGATTTCAGGAGAAATTAGTGAAGAAGCAGGAAACTCAGAAGAGGACATTAAAACAATAATTGAAAAAACTGGTTGCACAGAAGAACAAGCAAAAGAAGCATTAGAAAAAACAGGAGATTTAGCTGAAGCAATTCTTGAATTAAGCGAATAAAATCACAATAATACTTATAATATTGTATTCTATCTTTATTATTATGGAAAAAACAATTTGGACTCCTAGTTTATATGGAAGATGTGATTTTGGGATTTATTTAGATAGAAATTTTGCAAAAGAAATGGTTAAATCGAAAGTTCCAATTAAAAAACAAAATAGGATGAATGAATTAGCAAATGAAGAATTAAAGAGATTTGGAATTAATTGGCTAAATCCATATACCTTTCAAAAAGATTCTTGTTTCATAACTCAATTTTATATTGGTCAAAATGGTGTTTGGCTCTCTACAGACCACCTAACAATAGAGAATTTATTAAAAGAAAAAGAATCTTCTAAGCTAATTGAATATAATTCACATAATACAGACACTTCAAAACAAGCTTATATTCTAATGCTATTATTTGACACATGGGTTAGATACGCAGATGCTTTCAAAAATGTTTAATCAGTTCTCATCTTGTCATTTCATTTCCCACAAAATAACAATTCATCACCAACAATTATATCAACTTTAACTCTCTATTATAACATGGAAAAATTCTTGGAAAAGATTCAAGAAGCCCAAAAAACAATTCAAGTAATTGACCATATGATTTATGTCACCTTCCCCTTAATTAAAGACAAAAAAATCCTTACAAAAATTCTTACAGAAACAAAAAATACAATAACAAATTGTATAAATTCTATACTACAATATGAATATTTCTACAAAAGAATAGACCTTTACTCAAATCCCAAGACAAATTTCAAAACATTTGAAGAACAATGTGCTCCAAGGTATAAAATAACAAAAAGTGAATTAAATTCAATAATTAAGTTATTTGAACTTGTTGAAAAACATAAACAAAGCGCTATTGAATTTTTAAAAAACGAAAAAGTAATCATTCTCTCTGAAAATCTAAAAACAGAAACAATAACAATAGAAAAAATTAAAGAATTTTTTAATTTATCAAAAGCAATTATGAAAAAAACATTAGCAATAACAAAGTAAAATGCAGATAAGTATAAAAAGGTGGTAATCTTAATTAAACATACTTCTCGAGGGTTTAAATGGAAGATATAATTC
>SDBV01003396.1_pt1 | contig 23552 bp, 20 predicted proteins | sample 2277081 | NCBI WGS metagenome assembly SDBV01 (sample SAMN10402039, study PRJNA504765) | marine sediment metagenome | isolation source: marine sediment core GS10_PC15, 223 cmbsf | place: Arctic Ocean: Southern Knipovich Ridge | collected 2010 | reverse complement strand
GACATGGAGCACTACGGCTTCATGAAAGAGGTCTTCGGGCTTTACTCGCACGTGAACGCGCTGCAACGGGACATGTGCCCGAGCGAGACACGCTTCGAGGGCGAGATCATCGCCATGACGCTCGATATGCTGCACGCGGAGGCCGCGTCAGACGCTTCGCCCTGCGGAACGGTGACCTCCGGCGGTACCGACAGCATTCTGCACGCGCTCCTTGCCTACCGCGAGAAGTTCCGCGAAGAGCGCGACATCACGCAGCCTCAGATTATCGTTCCGGAGACGGCGCACGCCGCCTTCCACAAGGGCGCGCACCTGTTTGGCATCGAAGTCGTGCAGGCGCCGATCGACCCCGAGACGACGCTCGTCGACGTCGACTTCGTGCGAGACCACATCACGCCGAACACGATCGCGCTGATCGGCTCGGCCTGTAACTACGGTTACGGCACGATCGACCCGATGGACAAGCTCTCGGAGCTTGCGCTGGAGCACAAGATCGGCCTGCACGTCGACGGCTGCCTCGGCGGCTTCATCCTGCCGTGGGGGCAAGAGCTTGGATACGACATTCCCGTGTTCGACTTCCGGCTGCCCGGCGTGACGAGCATCTCTGCAGACACACACAAGTACGGCTACGGCGTAAAGGGAGCATCGGTCCTTGCCTTTCGCGACAAGTCTCTGCGTGAGGGGTTGTACTTCATGCTGCAGGACTGGTCTGGCGGCAAGTACATCTCGCCCGGCATCGCCGGCAGCCGGTCGGGCGGCTTGCTCGCGGCGACGTGGGCATCGATGGTCAGCCTCGGCCGCGAGGGCTATCTCAAGTACGCCAAACGCATCTTCGAGACGTCGTTCGCGATGCAGGACGTCGTGCGGCGCCACCCTGAGCTGCGGATCATGGGCGAGCCGACGTTCTGCTTCTCGTTCCTGTCCAACGAGTTCGACATCTACCACGTGAACGACTTCATGCGGGAGCGCGGCTGGCGGTTCAACGGCCAGCAGCACCCCAACGCCATCCACATGTGCGTCACGCGGCCGCAAACGCAGGATGGCGTCGTCGACGCGTTCGCCACCGATCTCGCTGAGGCTGTCGAGTACGCCAAGAACCCGAAGACCGACAAGCCTGTCACGGGTGCGATCTACGGTGGGCTGCCGAAGGGCGTACCCGCCATCCGGGAGGCGGTCAGGGCGCGAATGGTAGAGATGCTCGACACTTTCCAGGGCGTCCCACCCGAATAGCGCGCCGGCGGTGAAACAGCCCCAGGGCCCTCCCGAAACGACGGATGAAGCCGATCCCGTCGGGGGACTGCCGTGGTTCCAGCGGACCATAGTTTCGCTCAGGCATACCCAGTTCCGGCTGTTCTGGATGAGCAATCTCGTATTCGCGGTCGGCATGATGGTGCAGTTCACGGCCCGCGGCTGGCTCACCGTGCAGCTTACGGACTCAGCACTTGTCCTGGGAGCGGTCGAAGGCGTATTTGGCGTTACGTTCGCGCTGGGCTCGATTCCGGTCGGCATACTCGCTGACCGGCGCAACCGGCGCAACCTCTTGATCGCCGGTGATTCGGTGGCACTCGTCGCTGTGATGATCGTTGGCGTGCTGGTCGCGACGGACGCCATCGAGATCTGGCACGTGCTTGTCGCATCGGCGATCGGCGGCCTGCTGTTCGCGTTGCGGATTCCCACCGGCCAGGCGATGACCGCCCGGCTCGTGCCGCCGGCGCACATGATGAACGCGATCTCTCTCAACCAGATCGCTCACAGCCTGCCTAACGTCGCGGGACCCGCTGCCGGGGGTGTGTTGATCGCGGTTGTGGGAATCGCCGGCGCGTACTTCGTTACGACGGGCGCCTTCGTGATCGGCCTGATGATGATGCTGGGCGTGGCCGCGTCGTTTGGCAGCATCGATCGTGCCAACGTGAAGAGCGTCGGCGAGGACCTTCGTGAGGCGGTTGACTACGTCCTTGCGCACCGCGATCTGCTCTCGCTCACCGCTGCCATGCTGATCCCGTTCATCCTCGGCCAGTCGTATGTCCTGCTCCTTGCGCTGTTCGTCGAACAGGAGCTCGGGCTCGGCCCCGAGGCGTTCGGCGCTCTCAGCGCCAGCCTCGGTCTCGGCGCCGTCGTCGGAGGGATAGCGGTCGCAACCTTCGGTGAGGAGCGCCAGATCGGCGTCATCATGTTCCTCGGCATCCTGGCTACGGGCGTGGCGGCGATTGTTTACGGCCTGTCGCACTCGGTGCTTCTGACGGCCGGCGTTCTGGTCGTCGCGGGCGCGGGCCAGAGCGCGCTGTTCGCGGCCTACGACACTCTGCTGCTGATTCGCCTGCCGGACGAGATGCGAGGCCGCGTCATGGGTCTGATGTTCACTCTCGTGGCGCTCTTTCCCATCGGCGCCGTCGTCGCCGGGGCGGTCGCCGACCAGGTCGGCCTGAGGGCCGTCGCGATCGTCGAGGGTGTCGTTATCATCTCGATGTCCGCGGTCGCCTGGAGGGTCGTGCTGAGCCGGACGTCCGCGTGACGGAGCGGCTTCTTCGGCCCCTGGGCTGTACAAGGCCCGCAATCTACGGATAATGGTGCTGTCGCCCCGAATCGCCAGTGCCCGAGGAGGTTGCCATGAAGATGAACGTAAAGCCGATCCCAACGCTGTCTGAGCGGGTCAATGAAATCCGGTCGTTGACGGCGCAGATCGTCAACAAGGAGATCCTTCCGCATGAGAACGAACTCTGGGGCTGGCAGACCGACGGACGCCTCTCGGAGAGCGAAGTGGCGGAAGCGCACGAGCTGCGGGAGCAGATCAAGGACAAGGTGAAGCAGGCCGGCCTCTGGGCGCCGCACCTGCCGGAGGAGTACGGCGGTGCTGGCCTCAACTTCCTGGAGCATGCGTACATGAACGAGGTGCTGGCGTACGCAATAGGCGCAGCGTCGCTGTTCGGAGTCGTCGCGCCGAACTCGGGTAACCAGACGATCCTCCTCAAGTACGGAACGGAAGAACAGAAGAAAAAGTGGCTCATCCCCCTCATCGAGGGAAAGATGGAGTCCGGCTTCTCGATGACGGAGCCGGACCAGCCCGGCTCTGATCCGCGCTCGATCAAGACGACGGCTCGCCGCGACGGGGACGATTGGGTGATCAACGGCCACAAGTGGTTCACTTCGAACGGCAAGCGCGCGGACTTCTTCATCGTCATGTGCCGCACGGAGGACCCGGACGGCCCGGCCGACCAGAACGGAAAGATGACGCAGATCATCGTGCCGAAGGCCACTCCCGGCGTGAACGTGATACGCGGCGTGCCGGTCTGGGGCAAGGAAAGTGACCACTGCGAGATCATCTACGACGACGTGCGTGTGCCGGTCACCAACCAGCTCGGTCAGACGGGAACCGGCCACCGGGCGGCGCAGGACCGCCTGGGTGCGGGCCGCGTATTCCACTGCATGAACTCCGTCGGGCAGATGTCGCGTGCGTTCGATCTGATGGTCGAGCGCGCAATGGTGCGCGAGGTGCACGGCGGCCTGCTCGAGACGAAGCAGTTCATACAGGGCTTCATCGCCGACTCATACATCGACATCCAGGCGGCGCGCCTGATGACGATCCACTGCGCTGAGAAGATGGAGAGCATGGTCGACCCACGCACTGACATCTCGGCGATCAAGATCTTCGTGCCTGCTGCCTATCACCGCGTCGTGGACCGCGCGATCCAGGTCTGGGGGGCGGCCGGAGTCTCGGGAGACCTACCGCTCTCGGCGATGTACGAGGGGGCGAGGACGCTGCGCCTGGCCGACGGGCCCGACGAGGTTCACAGGATCCTCATCGCCAAGAACATTCTGAAGCGCTACCACTCCGGCCAGGGCTGGGACTTCGGCAACTAGTCTCGTCTACTGCCAGCGGAACGCGCGCACCGAGGCGGTGAAGCCAATCAGGACCCAGGCGCCAAGGGCCGCCCAGCTAACCCACAGGTCGCCCAGCTCACCGCTGCCGTTGACGACTTCGCGCATGGCGTCGTTGATGTGCGTGAGCGGCATGGCTAAGACCACCGGCTTGAGCGCCGTCGGCGCGTCCAGCGGAAAATAGGACTTCCCGAGGAAGATCATCGGGAAGGCGACTGCGTTGATCACGGCGTTCACTGCCGTTGGCGTGTGTAAGAAGCTCCCTATCAAGTAGCCGATCGCCAGCATCGCAGCGATCCCGAGCGCAACGGTGGCGGCAAGCCAGACGAAGCTTCCGTTGATCGACACGTCGAAGATCAAATAGCCGAGGCCCAGGATGATCACCACCTGCATGAGAGACACGACGGCGAAAGAAGCCGCCTGGGAGAGGATGAGATTACTCGGCCGGAGCGGCGTTACGCCGAGCCTGCGCAGGACGCCCTGGTCTCTCCACGTCACGAGCATGAACCCGACGCTGAGGTTGATGTACATGATCGCCATGCCGACCATCCCAGGAATGAGGAAGTCGATATAGCGCGTGTCCTTAGTGGAGATCGAGCGCGCCTCCAGCGTCACCGCCGACGCGCCGCCCGAAACGTCTTCGTTGAAGGCGCTGATCACCGCGCTAACGGTCGTCGTCACGTAGCCGACTCGGATGAGGTCCGAGTTGTCGTAATACGCCAGCACGCTCGCTTCACCCTCGGCCAGCGACGCCCCGAACCCCTCCGGGATGATTAGTACCGCCGCCCGTTCGCCCTCCTCGAGCGAGGAGAGCTCCGAGTCCCGCTCTCCACTCGCTACGTCCACGTTGTCGACGCTTTCGAAGGCGGCTACAAGCGATAGCGCTGGCTCCGAGCCATCTTCATCCACGATCGCGAGATCGAACGGCCGCGTATCCATGTTGAACAGCCACCCAAACACCATGATCGACACCACGGCCACGATCATGCTGCTCAGCCAGAAGCCCGTGTTCCGGCGCAGCATCGTCGCCTGAGTGGACACGAGCTGGAGGAACCCCCTGACCCGCAACCTAGTCCCTCAGCCTTCTGCCTGTGAGAGAGATGAAGACATCCTCGAGAGTCGCCGTCCTCACGTGCAGGCTCTTCACGCGCTGGCCCGCGTCGTCCCTGACTTCCATGAGACCGGCGAGGGTTGACGCCACGTCATCGGTAAAGAGGATGAACGCGGAGTCCTCGGACTTGACTTCGCGGACAGCCGGGAGCGCCTCCAGCGTCCCCACCGGCACGCTGCCGGAGAAGCCACACTCCACGGTGCTATCGAACGACAGCCCGCGGACAAGCTGACGAGGCGTGTCCAGCGCCATGATCTGGCCCCGGTCCATGATCGCCACCCGATCGCACAACACCTCCGCCTCCTCCATGTAGTGCGTCGTTATGATCACTGTCTTGCCGTCGGCTTGAAGCTCTCGTATCAGGTCCCAGAAGCTTTGCCGCGCTGACGGGTCCAGGCCGGTCGTCGGCTCATCGAGGAAGACGATTTCCGGGTCGTTTACGAGCGCGGTGGCTATCGATAACCTCTGCTTCTGTCCGCCGGAGAGCCCACGCACCAGCGCTCCTCGTTTCTCGCTCAGCGAGAACCGCTCCATCAACGGCTCGATCGGGACCGGGTTCCGAAACACGGCCGCGAACAGCTTGAGCGTCTCCTCCACAGTTAGCTCAACCCAGAGCGTCTGCGACTGCAGTTGCACGCCGATCCTCTCCTGCACGGCGCGTCTCTGCTTGACGGCGTCCTTGCCCAGTAGCGTTATCTGACCGGCGTCCGGGGTCCGCAGCCCCTCGATGATCTCCAGGGTCGTGGTCTTGCCGGCGCCGTTGGGGCCAAGCAGCCCGAACGTCTCCCCGCGCGGGACCGCGAAAGAGATCCCGTCGACGGCCGTCAGCTTTCCGTAGCGCTTCGTCAGTCCGGCGACCTCGAGGACCAGTTCTCGTCCGCTGCTGGCCTCCGACTTTCCCGGCTTCACCTCAGCGATCGCCATCACTCGGTCTCTTCCTCGGCCACGCTGTCGTCGCCTGCCGGCGGCAAGGTCCAGGGTGCACCCTGCAGCAGCTCCGAACTCTTGAGGCTGTCCTCGCCCGGCCAGTCTTCTGTCGTACCGGCTGTCAGGAACGGCCGCACCACGGAGACCAGGATATCTTCGCTGATGCTCGGGTCGATCAGCTTCCAGTGGCGGAGGCCCTCCCACGCTAATATTGAGAGGGTGGCGATGGCGTCCGGGTCGGCGTCTGGCTTGATCTCGCCTGCCTCCTGAGCCTCCCGCAGCAGCATCCCCACCTCCTTCCGCCAGAAGTTCATCTCACTGAGTTGCGCGGCCGCCAGCTCCTCGTTTCGGATCACCTCCGGCCACATCTCGATGGCCAGTCTTGTTGCCGTTTCGAAGCCCGGATCAGAGAACACTGATATCATCGCGGCGCCCAGCGAGCGCATCGAACTCAACGGACCTGTGGAATTGGCTCGCACCGCCTCCACTATCCGCCGGCCCGTCGCCAGGTTTCGCTGATTCGCCGCCTCGATCAGCGCGTCCTTGCCCTCGAAGTAGAGATAGATCGCGCCGGTGCTCAGCCCGGCCCTGGCGGCGATGTCCTGCATCGTCGCCTGACGGTAGCCACGCTCGGCAAAGCACACCCAGGCCGCATCGAGAATCTGGTTTTTTCTGGCTTCGACGTGCGCGTCTGTAACCCGCATTGAACTCCGCTTCAGTTAAATGAACGCCTATTCAGCAGGCTGAAGCTTCGTTCAATCGCGCGCTGTTGTCAAGCCCTGCGCTCGTACGGAGCAGACCTAAGCTGATGCCACGGAGAGGCTAGGTGCGCCTTGGCGTCCGCCCGCTCAACTGGCCCCGTCGAGAAATTGCTCGAAGCCGGAGGTGGCGTGAGGCCCGATGCACATCTGCTCAAGGGCGCCGATGCCCTCCTGGCCGTCCATCCGGGCGCGCACGACCTGTTGGATGTGCACGTTTTCGAGGGCCAGCGGGCTGATGTCGTTGGTCTTCCACGACTCTCCGCCGATGGCCAATTCGCCCTTCCAGCGGCCGTGTCCCCACTCGGGGTGCATGTAGCCGATGCCCTTCATGCGAAAGCAAAGCAGGGGCTCGAGTTCGATCACGTGACGTTCGCCGGACGGCCCGACGAGGGCGATCTGGGCCGACTGTGCTCTGCGGGTGCCCTTTTCGTAGGCGATCTGGTGCGACACGGACGCCATCCTCTCGATTCCCGGGTCTTCAACCCCCGGGATCTCGTCGGGGGAAGCGTACGCCGGGACGATCGCGCCGTCCTGGTGCCAGGCGAAGCCGCGCTCGTCCTCCAGGACCCCAAGGTGAGTGCAGCGGTCCTGCCAGTGAATTGGCGCCCAGAGGAAGAAGAACTGTGGCAGTCGCGTCGCGGGCGCGCCTCCCGTTTCGGGCTCGCCGACGGGGCGGACGCCCCAGGAGCGGTCTTTCGTGCCGTAGACCCGCGACGAGTCGACCGCAACCGTCTTTCCCGCGTAGCGGATCTCGCCCTGCCAGCGGCCGAACTGGGCGAACCGGGTTACGTCGAAGAACGCGCGCGTGCCCTGACGCAGCGTCTGGCGGCCCTCCTGGACGCAGCCGGTGCGGGCTGTGAAGACGAGGTCACACTCGATCCCCGTCTCGTTCGGGGCGAGCGTAACGCGTGCCTGGCGCATCGGTTCCAGGACCTCGATCCGGAATGGGCCCACGGTGCTGTCGCTGGGTTCCGCGGGTGCGCGGCGCGAGCCGTGGAAGGCGTGCTGCTCGCCGTCGCGGACGATGCTGAAGCCGCAATCGAGTATCCCCCGGTTGGGGTAGAGCCCCATGCCCACGGCGAAGTAGAACTCGCCGTCGTCAGCGTAGCCGTTGAACCAGTAGCGGTCGTAGACGTTGCGGTCGCTGGAGGCGGCGTGCGCAACTGGCTCGGGCGTCTGGTGTATCGGATAGTCGTCGAATCGCGTTAGCATTAGTCCCCCTTCGTCGCGGCCGCGCTCATTCTGGCCGATCGTGCCGGCCTCAGAGCGCCAGCCGACCGCGTGAGCACGTTAGCGGCTCACGGACTCTAGCCCGTTTCCCCGGCCGGCTGGATCGCCGGCTCTGTTGACGGGTTGCTTTCGTTGAGTATGCCCTCCATCCGCGTGCGCACCTGCTCCTTCCACTCCTGGTGAGGGAGAACGTAGAACCGCTCCTCCCGGATTGCGCCTACGACCAGGTCCGCGATCCCGCTGGCGTCCGTGCCGCCCGCGACGAGCGCTCGGACGGTTTGCTCCGTGACGAGGGCCTGAGGGCGCGCCACTGTCGCCTCACCCTGGTTCTGCAGGTCGGCCGGCCGGTTTCGTGCTGCGTCCATGAGCTGTGTTTTAACCCAGGCGGGACAGAGCACTGACACTTTCACCTTCGAGCCCACGTGGGCCAGTTCCCCATGCAGCGACTCGGACAGGGTGACGACGCCGTGTTTCGCCACGCAGTACGGAGAGCCCCACGGCAACGACAGCAGGCCCGCCACGGACGCCGTGTTGACGATATGCCCCTCGCTGTCTTGCTCGATCATGCGCGAAACAAAGGCCCGGATGCCGTGAAGGACGCCCCACAGGTTCACGCCCAGCACCCACTGCCAGTCCGCCTCCGTCAGCTCCCAGGACGCGCCGGTGACCGGCGCGACGCCGGCGTTGTTGCACAGGACGTGCACGCTGCCGAAGGCCTCAAACGTCTTGTCCGCCAGCTCCTCCACCTCGGCGCCCTTCGAGACGTCCGTCTGCACGGCGAGGACCGTAGCGCCGTTTTCCTTCATCTCACGTTCCGTCTTCGCCAGCGCTGCTTCTTCGATGTCGGCCAGGACGACCTTCATCCCTTCCGCGGCGAACTTTTCCGCCAGCGCTCGCCCGATGCCGCTGGCCGCGCCGGTGACGACGGCGGTCTTGTCCTTGAATTCCTTCACGTTCTCTCCTCCTCAACTGGTGCCCGGGCGTGACCCGGGCCGGCCGTATCGGTTAACTGAAGCAGCCAAGCTCCCGCGCGATGATGTGCTTCTGCACTTCGCTCGTGCCCTCGGCGATCGTGGCCGCTCTGATGTCCCGGTAGTAGCGGGAGACGGGAGTCTCGTCCATGTAGCCCATGCCGCCGAAGATCTGCACCGCGTGGTCCGCCGCGCGCTTGCCCATCTCCGTGCAGAAGAGCTTGGCCATCGCCGCCTCCTTCGCGTACGGCAGGTGCGCCTCGTGCAGTGCGCAGGCCTTGTCGCGGAGCAGCCGCGCGGCTTCGATCTCGAGCGCCATGTCGACGAGCATTCCCTGCACGTACTGGAAGCGGGCGATCGGGCGCTTGAAGGCCACCCTGCTCTTCGCGTGCGCCAGTGACTGGTCGAGACACTCCGCGGCCACGCCGACAGCCTGGGACGCCAGGTAGAGCCGTGTGATATGGAACCCTCCGCCGACGATGGCCTGCCGGCCTAACGAGCTTCCACCGAGCATGTTGAGTTCCGGCACCCGGCAATCGTCGAACGAAAGCTCCCTCGTGTCGGAGGAACGAAGCCCCATCTTGCGGAGCGGCGGGCCCACCGTGAAGCCGGGTGTTCCGGTCGGCACGATGACGATGCCGAACCCCTCTTCCGTCCGGCACAGCACCATCGCGAACGCACAGTTCTCCAGGCCCGCGTTGCTGATGAAGATCTTGCTGCCGTTGACGACCCAGTCGCTCCCGTCTTGCTCGGCCCGCGTCTTGATCGCGGCGGTGTCCGAGCCGGCGTCGGGTTCTGTGATCGCCCCGGCGCTCACCACGTCCCCGGCGATCGTGGCGGCGATGTAGGGCTCGCGCCAGGCCGAGATCTGGTCGTCGCTGCCGTGAGTCATCGAGATCGCGCCCTGGATGCCGACCCATAGCGTCAGGCCGAGGGACATGTCTGCCCGGCTCACTTCTTCGATCGCCAGGCAGAACGTTAACGAGTCGGCCTCAGCGCCGCCGAACTCTTCCCGGAACGGCATTCCGGCCAGCCCGAGGTCGCACAGGCGGCGGTACAGGCCGTAGTCGAACGTACTGGTCTCGTCGCGCTCGGCTGCTCCGGGCTTCACTTCCCTGGTCGCGAACTCGCGGACCGTGCGCCGTATCGCTTCCTGTGGTTCCGTATATCCGATCACGATTCGCCCCCAGCTAGCTCTCGGCCGGCGCCCTCATGGTTGCGGATCGATAGCGCAAACGTTCTCCGCCGGCGCGGGTCAGTCCAGCTTCGAGACGTTGACGCGGATTCCACGGTCGAATGGCACCGGCTGCCATTGCATCGGCCAGTATCGCAGATGGCCGGAGCCGCCGGCGAAGTGCAACCACTTCACCATGCCCGTCTCGACGTCGGAGGCGCCCTTCCACGTCTTGTACTGGTACGGCTCCCAGCCGTTGTATGAAACGATCTGTCCCGGCTGGACACTGGGGGAAAGCTTCACCGGGCTTATGAAGACACCCATGTCGTTCCTGATCTCGACTTCCTCGTCGTCCTCGATCCCCAGTCGCGAGGCGTCGTCCGGGTTCATCACGATGTTGGGCTTGCCCCGGTGCGTCTCCTGAAGAACGCGGTTCACGATATTCATTGAGTGGATGCTCCAGCGGTTGTGGCCGCTGGTCATCGAGAACGGGTAGTCGCCTCCCTGCGGCGGGTTATCCTTGTGGCAGGGCAACTCTTCCCCGGCCTCAAGGAACCATTCGTGGTCGATGTAGAACTGCGCGCGCCTCGTGAGAGTCGGATACGGCACCTTCTTTTCGACGTGCCAGCGGAAGGCCGTGTGCGTCTCATTCTCTTCGATGTCGGACGCCTGGCTGTTTGACATCGCTCCGATGCCCCAGCTCTTGAAGCGCTGATAGCCCTTTTCCTTGAGCGTCTCGAGGTTGAGGCCCTTCTCGAAGTTCCCCGACTCGGCGCTATCCACGATCCACTCGTTGGCGATCGCCTCAGCATCGCGAAACTCGCCGCCCTTCGTGTAGCGGTCGACGAGGTCGTCCAGCCTCCGCTCGCCGCCCAGCCCGTCGGTGTACTGGACGATGCCGCGCGCCTTCGCTCGCTCCTCGATCTTCTCGGCGAGGAGTACGCCGATCTCGACCTCGTCCTTGACGTCCGGGGGCGGCTCCACCGCCTTGTCCGAGAACGTCAGGTTCATCAGCTGCGGCGTGGGGAACATGAACGCGATCTTCTCGAAGTGATGCGCGACCGGCAGGAAGTAGTCCGAGAACAGACCGGTCGTCTGCATCCGCCAGTCGACGGTGACGGCGCACTTCAGCTTCGGCCAGAGGCTGTTGAGCAGCTGGTTCTGGCCGCCTCTGGTCCTTCGCATGGTGTTGCCGCCGACCTCGAAGTACACGCGGGGCGTGACGTCGGGCCCGGGGCGGTTCTGCCACCAACCACGCTCCAGCGACTCGTCGAAGTACTCATCGAAGTCGCGCTGCATCGTCGGTTCGCTCCACTCCTTGCGGTTCCAGTTGTCCTTGTAGCCGCAGTGGTAGTACCAGAAGAATACGGCTGGGACCATCTGTATCTGGGGCGCCATCGCCCGCATCATCTCGATGTGGGCCATCTCTTCGGTGCGGGTCGGGTCCTGGTCCTTGAACATCTGGATCGCCGCCTCACGCATCTCCAGGACGCGGCGCGTCTCTTCAAGGCCGCCCTTCTGCTTTGCCCCGTAGAGGAACGGTCCGTCGAATCCCGCGACGGACCACTCGCCGGGGCCTGTGCCCTTACGGCCCCAGTTCCCGGTCAGACCCAGCACCAGCAAATAGGCCCGCACCATGAGGTCTGAGTGGTAATACTTGAAAGACGTGCCACCGCAGAAGATAGCGGCGCGCTTCGAGGCGATCTTGCGGGCGAGCATGCGAGTAGTGTCGGGATGCACGTCGCACATGGCCTGCGCCTTCTCCGGCGTGTAATCCTTGAGCCGGTCCTTAAGCAGCTCGAAGACTGGCAGCACCTCCACCCGTCGCCCGTCGGCCAGCTCGACCGTGTACGCTCCCGTCAGGACCGGATCGATCTTGCCAAGGTCGAGCGTCGCTAGCGGCGATTCCGCCAGCGAGTCGGAGACGCTGTCCCAAACGTAGAACTGGTCGTCGCGGCCGTCCTCACGGACTTCGCTCTGGCGCAGGAACTGGCGTGTGTCCAGCCGGACGAGCAGCGGCAGGTCGGTCTGCTCCTTGACGAACGGCGCCTTGTACAGCCCCTCCTCGATGATGACCTGCGCCATGCTCAGTCCCAGGGCCGCATCGGCTCCCGGCTTGATTGGCACGTGGTAGTCAGCGTGTGTGTGCGAGGGGCTAACGTCGGGAGCGACGAGGACGACTTCCGCCCCCTTGTACCTCGCCTCCGCCGTGAAGTGATAGGCGGATATCTGTGTGTACACGGGGTTCATGTGCGTGTACATGATGAAGTCCGAATGGAAGAGATCGTCGCAGCTGCTCGCCGGGTCGAACTTCCCGTAGGTGAGGTAGATGCCGGTCGAAAAGTCGTTGATGACGGCGTTTACATCGGGTGTCAGCCCGCCAAGCATGTCTATCAGGCGGCCGAACGGGAACGTAGTTAGCAAGCCGCCCTCGGCCGGCGTGCCTTCGCGGATGATCGATTCCGGGCCGCCCTCCTCGATCGCGTCGAGCATGTGGTCGGCGATCTCTGTGAGCGCCTTGTCCCACGTCACCTGCTCCCATTTAGCCTCCCCGCGCTCTCCCGCGCGCTTGAGCGGGTGCAATACGCGCTCAGGCGAATCGAGCATCTTGCTCCAGGCGGCGCCCTTCTGGCAGCCCATCGGATTCAGGTCCGGGACGTTGGGCTCGACCACGGGGAACGTCGCGGCCTGCTCCTCAGCGATTATCTTGCCGTCGCGGACGAAGACCTTATACGGGCAGTTTCCCGGATAGCAGTCGACGCAGTGCGTGGCCCAGAACGTTTTGTCCCACCGCCAGCGATCGCGATAGCGTTCTGAGGTTTCGTTTGCGCTTTTGGCGCTCACGTCTGGACCAGGTGTCTTACTTGCGCTCATGGCATGCCTCCCGAGAGATGGATGTCCACACTATTCTTGGCCCTCATCAGCGGCGCGTCAGTCGGGCGGAAAGGCGCGAATTCTCCCAACTTTGTGGGGAAAAGCCGCACAAAGTTGGGAGAATGCCCGATTGGGAGTCGAGGCTTCGGTGACAGAGAATCTGGTACGAAGGCGGGCCGAAAAAGTGAGGAGCGCCCCATGACTGCGTACCTGGAGCTCAACAAGACCCTGAGCGAGGAAGAATCGTCCATTAAGGAGCAGGTTCATCGCTTCGCCGCCGACATTATGCGGCCGGCGGCAGCTGATCTTGATCCTCTCACCCCGGAAGAGGTAATCGCCGACGGTTCCCCCCTGTGGGAGGTGTTCCGGCGCTATCGTGAGCTGGGCTACCATCTCCGCGGGATGCCCGAGGAGTTCGGCGGCATCACGTTGTCCGCCCTGGCCGGGCACATCGTCGGCGAGGAGATGGGCTGGGGTTCCAGCGGCCTCGCCATTTCGATGGGCGCCGGCTCTATGCCGTTCAATTTCGCTGCGCGCAGCGGCAACGCGGACCTGATCAAGAACTACGTGCGCCCGTTCCTCGACGACACCGAGGGGCGGTTCATCGGCTGTTGGGCTATTACCGAGCCTCAGCACGGCTCCGACGTTGGGTTCCTGGGCAACGGTGGGGAGCCGACCCCAGGATTCGACGTCTTCGCCGAGAAGCAGGGCGACGAGTGGGTAATCCGCGGCCAGAAGTCGTCCTGGGTGTCCAACGGTACGATCGCCACGCACGCTATGGTGCACATGGCCGTCGACCGCAGCAAGGGCATGGCGGGCAGCGCCATCGCCTTCGTTCCGCTCGATCTGCCCGGCGTGACCAAGGGAAAGCCGCTGGACAAGCTGGGACAGCGCGCACTCAACCAGGGTGAAGTCTTCTTCGACGACGTCTGCATCCCCGCCGGAAATATACTCGTCGTGCCGCAGGGATACGTGATGATGTTCGACTTCATCGTGGCAATGGCCAACGGAGGCATGGGCGCGACCTTCACCGGTCTGGCGAGGGCGGCATTCGAGGAGGGCCTCTCATACGCCCGCGAGCGCGTTCAGGGCGGCAAGGCGATCTGCGAGCACCAGGCCGTGCAGCTCAAGCTCATGGACATGTTCATCAAGGTCGAGGCTGCCCGCGGGCTCTCCCGCGCGGCGCTCGGCTACAACACAACGACTATTCCGCCCGCGCCGGAGTATTCAATCGCCTCGAAGGTCTTCTGCACGCAGTCCGCTTTCGAGGTCGCCAGCGACGCCCTGCAGCTGCATGGCGGCTACGGCTTGGCGAAGGGTATGCTGATTGAGAAGCTGTTCCGTGACGCACGCGCCGCGCTGATCGAGGACGGCACGAACGATATGCTGTCGCTAAACGGCGCCAGACGAATCATCGACCGCAGCAACTAGGAGAGAGCCATGGATTTCAAGCAGCTACTGGGCCGAAGACGCACGATCCGATTCTTTCTGCCGTTCCGGCCGGTAGAGAGAGACAAGGTGCAGAAGATTCTGGAGGCGGCGCGCCGCTCGTCTTGCGTGGGAAACGTGAACAACACGCGTGGCATCGTCATTTGGAAGGAAGAGGCGTCGGAGAAGCTGATCAAGGCGATTACGCCCCCCCTCGGCTATCAGCAGATGCAGACCGCGCCCTGCTTCATTCTCTGGTATCACGACACGGCGGCCTACGAGATCGAGAAGTGGATTGGGGACCTCAACAACCTGGCCGACACCCGGCGCATCGGCACTGACGCCGAGCAGACGAAGGCCGACATCGAGCGGATGCTGAGGCCCATCTTCGGCGCTACCTGGCAGCAGATGGCCGTGGCGCCGCTGGCGTTCATGGACGTTGGCAACGCTGTCTGTCAGGCGCTCCTGATGGCCTACGACGAGGGGCTCGGCGTCTGCCTCATGAGCAGCCCGCGACTCGAACAGGTCGCTTCGCTCTTGAAGCTCCCCGAAACGGCAGTCCCCATGTGTCTCATGGCCGTTGGCTATCCAGCCGAGTCCTGGGAGGCCGGAGGCCAGACCGTGAAGGCGCCGTTCGACTCGCTGTTCCACGAGGGGGAGTATGGCAAGCCCTTCAAACAGGACGAGGCGGTCAACGAGGAGCTGAAGCGAGAGGGGTTCATCCAGGAGCCGGCGCCCCTGCCCTGGCGCGATGCTGAGTTGAAATACCTGGAGAACGCCCTTGGCCTGCCCAGCAGCATCATCGCCTTCCCCACGCCACCTGCCACCGGTGAGGACGGCGGTTCCGAATGACGCAGACACTGCAGGTCACCGCCGCCGGAAAGGGCGACTTCCTGCCTCCGGATCCGGACGGATTCCGCGAATACGTCCGCCAGAACAAGGATCGCAAGCTCGTCAACAAGGTCGTCAGCGAGAAGGAGGCGGTGTCGCGCTTCGTGAGCGATGGTGACTACCTGGCGTACGACCAGAACATCGCCGTCAGAGGCCCGGCTTCGCTCTACCGCGAGATCATCCGCCAGCACAAGAAGGATCTCTGGGTGGCGGCGAAGTTCACCTGGACCGATGTCAGCCTTCTCATCGCGGGAGGTTGTGTCAGCAAGGTAGACGTCGGCTGGATGGAGTCGGGGATCATCCTCAACAAGGCCGTGAAGGATGGCAGCGTGAAGCTGATCGAATGGACGAACGGCGCGCTTGCCTACCGTCTGCTCGCCGGCTCCCTTGGGGTGCCCTACCTGCCGATGCGCTATATGGGCGGCACCGACACGTTCAAGCAGTCCGGCGCGCGCCTGACCGAGGACCCGTACACGGGCATGCCTCTGTGCGTAGTCCCGGCGCTCAACCCGGACGTGGCGCTGATCCACGTGCATCAGTGCGACATCTACGGCAACGCTCGCGTCTTCGGAGCTGGCGTTGCGCCCTCCGAAATGGCGATGGCGTCGAAGAAAGTGATCATCTCAACGGAAGAGATCATCGACCACGGGGAGATCCGGCGGCAGCCGCAGCGCACGACGATACCGTACTACCTCGTCGACGCGGTCGTTGAAGCTCCTTTCGGTTCGTATCCCGGCAGCACGCCCGGCCTCTACGGCGCCGATATCGAGCATTGGCTGACGTTCGCCGCCGCGCAGGCCCAGGGCAAGACCGACGAGTACCTGGATCACTGGGTGCACAGCCTCGCCTCCCACCAGGAGATGCTTGACGAGCGGCTGGGAAAGGGCAAGCTGGCTCAACTCCGCGAGGGGGAGACCGTTACGGAGGGCTACTATGACTGAATCCAAGGCATCAGCGGCCACCCTCAGCCTCACCGACGTCGAGGCGACGATCTGTCACATCGCGCACCTCGTCGAGGAAGACAAGCTCTACTTCGTGCAGATGGCGGGCGCGCCTTTGATGGCGATCCTGCTGGCCAAGCGCCTCCGTACACACGGCGTCGGCTACATCGTCGAGGAGGGCGCCGTGTGCCCGGAACCCGTCTTCCCGCTGCCGCGAATGATGCTCGGCGCCAGCCGCTCGCACTACCGGGCCGTTCAGTGGACCGGCATGAACATCGTCGACGCGCACGCCGCGCTCGGGTTCATGGACTACGGTCTCCTGGCCACGCTCCAGATCGACCGCTTCGGCAACTTCAACTCCACGCACATTGGCGGCACGTTCGACCAGCCGGAGCGCCGCTTCGGCGGCCCGGGAGGCGCCACCGAGATCGCCTCCCAGTGCTGGCGGACGATCATCATGACCAAGCTCCAGAAACGCAAGTTCGTCGAGAAGGTGGACTTCGTCTCGTCGCCTGGCTACCTTGACGGCACGCCGGGAGCGCGTGAGCGCGCCGGGATACCGCCAGGTACCGGGCCCTACCGCGTAGTCACGGCGGAGGCCATGTTCGGCTTCGACGAGGACAGCCGGCAGATGCGCCTGATCGCGTTGGCGCCGTGGACGACGACGGCCGAAGTGCTGGAGAAGATGGAGTTCGAGCCGTTGATCGCCGACAAGCTGGATACGTTGCAAGTACCTTCCGAAGAAGAACTGAACACGATCCGTGCTGAGATTGACCCGGGCGGGTTCAGTACCGGCCGCGGCGAATGGATTACGATCGACGCGGCGACAGGCAAAAAGGCAGGCTAGCCGGAGGGAAGTGCCGTGGGTACCGAATCATCTGTCGAGAAGCCGCCTCAGCGCGTTGCCATCAAAGGAGCGTCCTTGCGTCTCGGCGAAGGAGAAGAGGCGCTGGAAGGAAGCCGCTGTCCTAACTGCGGCGACACGTTCTACCCGCCGCGGACGATCTGCCTCAGCTGTTATCACGAAGGGCTCGACCGCGTCACCCTGAGCCGCCGCGGCACGCTCCATACGTTCACGATAGCCCGCATGTCGTTGCCCGGCGCGTTCGTCAAGGCGCCGTACGTCATCGCTCAGGTACACCTGCCGGAAGGCGTCATCATCCCGACCGTTCTCGATGACGTCGATCCGGAGAGCGTGCAGATCGGCATGGAGCTGGAGATTGTGATCGAGAAGGCGAAGTCCGATGCGGAGGGGAACGACGTCATGGCCTTCAAGTTCAGGCCGCTAAAGGAAGGTGCCAGGTGAGCAGTCGTGTAGTTGTCCTCGGAGTTGGGCTGCACCCGTTCGGCCGGCACCCCGACAAGAGCATCGGCGAGATGGCGCGCGTCGCTGGACTGGCGGCGCTCAAGGACGCCGGCGTCGAGTACAAGGACGTGCAGGCGGGCTTCTGCGCGCACGTCAACCAGGGCGTTGGAGCCGGCCTTCGCACGTTCGGGCAGCTCGGCATGACTGGCATCCCCGTCACCAACATCGAGCTCGCCTGTGCGAGTTCCTCCCGCGCCGCAATGCTCAGCGCGGACGCCATCGCGAACGGCCTCTACGACATCGTGATGGTGATCGGGGTCGAGAAGATGCAGCGGGGCCTGCTGGCAGGCGTTGGTGGCAAGGAGTTCGGCTACAACGATGCGATGGGCATCAACCTGATGCCGGCGATCTACGCCATGTGGGCGCAGAGGCATATGCACCTCCACGGGACGAAGCACGAGCACTTTGCGAAAGTCTCCGAGAAGGCACATCGCAACGGCGCCCTGAACCCGAACGCCCAGTACCAGAAAGCGATCAGCCTGGAGGACGTCCTCGCGTCGCGCATGATCGCCGACCCGATCACCCTCTATGAGTGCTCGCCGACGACCGACGGCGCATCCGCCGTCATACTCGCCTCGGAAGCGGCGGCGCGCAAGCACACGAACGCGCCGGTTTTCCTCGACACCTGGGTCGGCGGCACGCCCGAGTATCACAAGGGTGAGGCCGACCAGGCGGAGGGGCCGAACGCCGTCCTCGCGCAGCGTGCCTACGAGGCCGCCGGTCTGGGCCCGGAGGACGTCGACGTCTGCCAGGTGCACGATGCGTTCAGCCCCGGCGAGGTGTTTCTGGCCGAGGAGCTGGGCTTCTGCCCCGAGGGCGAGGGCGGTCCGTTTGTCTGGGAAGGGAACACTGAGATCGACGGCCGGATCCCGATCAACACGGATGGCGGCCTGCTCTCTCGCGGCCACCCGATCGGCGCGACCGGTGGGGCGATGATCACGGAACTCACGACGCAACTACGAGGCCAGGCCGGTCAACGGCAGGTGTCTGACGCGAAGATCGCGCTGCTTCACAACGCTGGCATCGGCGGCGTGAACGTGATGGTTCTCAAGCGCTGAGCGCCCCCTGCCGGCGCTCCTCATGAGGATTCGCATCGGTCCAGTCGCGGAGAGGTCCAGAATGCGTACCACAATTGACCGGCCTAGCCTGGAGGAAGCGTGACAACTACTGAAAGAGACTGGGACGCGATCGTCGTTGGCTCGGGGATGGGCGGGCTTACGACCGCAGCCTACCTGGCGACCAACGGTATGAGGACGCTTGTCCTCGAGAAACACTACGTGGCCGGTGGCAACGCGCACGTGTTCCGCCGCAAGCAGAAGTTCGAGTTCGACGTCGGCGTCCACTATCTCGGCGATTGCGGACCCGATGGTTCCATACCGACGATGCTTCGCGGCGTCGGTCTGGAAGGCAAGATCGAGTTCCTGGAGATGGATCCCGACGGCTTCGATACGCTGATGTTCCCCGGTCTCACCTTCAAGGTGCCGAAAGGGTGGGACCGCTACCGGGAACGCCTGGTCGAGGCTCTGCCTGACGACGAGACGGGGATCCACCGTTGCCTCGACGTGATGCAGGGCGTCGTCGCTGACTTCGGCAAGGTGCGGCTGCCGGTCGCGCCGGAGGACGTGCCGCGGATGATGGAGGAGGCGCCGACGTTCATGAAGTGGGGGATGCGGTCGCTGGGTGAGCTGTTCGACGATTGCCACCTGGGGCAAAAAGCGCGCGCAGTCCTCGCCGCCGAGTCCGGTGACTACGCCGCGCCGCCCTCGCGCGCTCCGATAATCCTGCACGCGGGGCTGATCGATCACTACCTGAAGGGCGCCTACTATCCGAAAGGTGGCGGACAGGTGCTGCCCGCCCATCTCGTTGACGTGATCCGCTCGCACGGCGGAGAGGTCCGCACCCGCGCGGGCGTCGAGCGCATCATCGTGGAGGACGGGCGCGTGACCGGAGTCGTCACGCAGAAAGGCGAGACGATTAAAGCGCCGGTCGTCGTCTCGAATGCTGACCTCAAACGCACGTTCCTCGATATGGTGGGCGAGGAGCACCTCAGCGCGCGGACGATCGCCAGCGTCAAGAAATACCGGATGGCGCTGCCCCTCTTCTGTGTGTACCTCGGGCTCGACATGGACCTGCGGGACAAGATGCCGAACACGAACTTCTGGGTCTACAGCTCTTACGACCTCGAAGGCATGTACCAGGACTGCTACGAAGGACGCGTTCCCGACGACCTGCTCATGTACATCACGGTCGGCTCCGTCAAGGATCCGGACACCGGCACGATCGCGCCGAAGGGGTACACGAGCATGGAGATCATGACGCTCGTGCCCGCAGGTTACGAGCTGTGGGGCCTCGAGGAGGGGCCGACGGCCGGCGAGAAGTACCACCGGAACGAGAGGTATCAGGCAGTGAAGCAGCAGATCACCGATGCGCTGATCGATGGTGCAGACCGAGTGATCCCGGGGCTGAAGGAGCACATCGTCTGGAAGGAGGCGGCGACTCCGATCAGCCAGGAGCACTTCACCTCCTCGACCGGAGGCACCTCATACGGCATCGAGATCGCCACCGATCAGTTCGGGCCTTCGCGCCCGCCGCCGAAGACCGAGATCGAGGGCCTGTACCTGGCCGGCGCGAGTACGGTCTTCGCTCACGGGATTTCCGGCGTCATGCGCGGTGGCGTCGGTTGCGCGAGCGAGATCCTCGGCCGCAACCTCGCCCAGGAGGTGGGGGAGGGGCGCGTCTACGGCGATCCGTCGAAGCTGACCGGCGGCGGACCGGACTGGGACCCGTGGGAGGCCAGCCGCGGGGACGCGCCGGCGAAGGACTGAAGCGCCTCACCGTAAACCGACTTGACGGTCGGAAGTTCGCCGTGGTAAAAAAGACTTGTCAGTCGGTTTACTACAGGTTCGATGGCTAAACACGCTCCAGCAGAAACTCGCCGCGCTCAGATCCTCGATGCAGCCATGGCCTGCTTCGCCGAACGCGGCTACCACGAAACGTCCATCGACGAGATCGCGGCTCATGCCGGCCTCTCCAAGGGCGCCATCTATTATCATTTCGAGGGCAAGCGCGACATCCTCATCGGCCTCTTCGAGGTCTGGTCGGAGCAGTTGATTCGGCGCTGGGAGACTATCAGCCGCGAGTCCGATCCCCTGGAGGCGCTCCTGCGCGACGCTGAAGCCACATTCGCGTCCGTGGAGGACCTCCTGCCCTTGAGTCGCGGCGCCGTGGAGCTGCTGTCGCACGCGGCACGCGACGACCAGATGCGAGGGCGCGTCGCCAGCCTCTACGCTGCCTCCCGCAACTACATCTCCGCGCTCTTGTCCGACGCCCAGCGCCAGGGCCTCATCGGCGAGGTCGAACCGGACAGCGTGGCGACCGCCCTGATGGCGATGTTCGAGGGGCTGTTTGTGATGAAAGCGATGGACCCGGAAGGCGTAGATATCGCCGCGGTCTGGAAGCACGGCGTATCCGCCGTGCTCGCCGGTCTCGTCGCAACGCGCAAGGAAGGAGTGACGTCATGACCGATCTCGCCGCCTCCAAGGAGAGCCGGCCTCTTGCCGCCGGCAGGAAAGTGCTGGTGCAGCTCGAGGGAGTTTCGAAGATTTACGGCGCCGGCGCCACGGAACTCCGTGCGCTGGACGGCGTAAGCCTGGACATTTATCGTGGCGAGTTCATCGTCGTCCTCGGGCCCTCCGGCTCCGGCAAGACAACTCTCCTCAACCTGCTCGGCGGCATCGATTCGCCGAGCGAAGGCCGCATCGTCGTTGGCGGCCGTGACATCGGGCGCTTCTCCGATGGTGAGCTGACGGAGTATCGGCGTCGCTCGGTGGGGTTCGTCTTCCAGTTCTTTAACCTCATCCCCACACTCACCGCCATCGAGAACGTTGAGCTGGCTTCCGACCTGCTCCAGGAGCACCGGGAGCCACGGGCCGTTCTGGACGAAGTCGGGCTGGGCGACCGCCTGGACCACTTCCCGTCCGAGCTCTCCGGAGGCGAGCAGCAACGCGTCGCCGTTGCGCGCGCGCTGGTCACCGATCCGCCGCTCGTCCTCTGCGACGAGCCCACGGGAAACCTCGACGAAGAGACGGGCAAGAAAGTGCTCGGCGTCATGCGCGAACTCGGACGGCGCCGTGGCAAGACGTTCATCCTGGTTACTCACAACTCGGTCATCGGCGAGATGGCCGACCGGATCGTCCGGCTCCGGGACGGACGCATAGCCTCGGTCACCGTCAACGAGACGCCCGCTGAGCCCGAGGAGATCAGCTGGTGAGGATACCGCGCTCCACGCTCAAGGTCTTCCGGGACATCCGGCGCTCGCGCTGGCAGTTCATTGCCGTGGCCGTCGTCATCTCTCTCGGTGTCGCCATTTTCATCGGCTCCTACGGCTCGTTTCAGAACCTGCGCTCGTCGTACGACAGGACCTACGACGAGCTGGCGATGGGAGACCTCTGGTTCGAGGTCGCCGACGCCCCGGCGACGGTCGTCGCTGACGCTCGTGCGATCGAGGGCGTCACGGCGGTTGAGGGGCGCTTGGTGGTCGATCTACCGGCCACCGTCCCGGCCATCGGCGAGGGGCCGATCCAGGCCCGCCTCAACACTTTGCCCGGAGACGATCACCCGGCCGTCAACGACGTTAAGGTCACGGCCGGCGACTACTTTACGGGGCCGGGGCAGGTCCTCCTGGAACAAGGCTTTGCCGACTTCAACGATGTCGCGGTGGGCGATGTCGTCCAGTTGCAGCCGGCTGCCGGCACAACGATCGAACTGACGGTCGTGGGTCATGCCGTCAGCCCCGAGTACCTATTCGTTGCCCGCAGCGAGCGCGACCTCTTCACGCCGCCGGCCAGCTTCGGTGTCATGTTCGTGCCTTACGACGACCTGGCTGCCACTCTGGGCAGGGCGGACCGGATCGACTCGCTGTCGCTCCGCCTCGATCCCGCCGCAGACGCGCAGGCGATCTCTCTCGAGGTGTCAGCGCTTCTGGAGCCGTATGGGCTCGGCGCGGCGTACAATCGCGACGCCCAGCTATCAAACCAGCTGTTGCAGCTTGACCTCGACGGTTTCGAGAGCCTGGCGCTCGTCTTCCCCATCCTCTTCCTGGTCGTGTCCTCGCTTGCGATCTACACGCTGCTGAACCGGCTGGTCCAGAGCCAGCGCGGCCAGATCGGCGTCATGCGGGCCATGGGTTACTCGCGCGGCCAGGTACTCCGCCACTACCTGGCCTACGGCCTGGTCATCGGGACGGTGGCGGCGGCAGCTGGAGTTGGCCTCGGCTACGTTATCGCAACTCTTCTGACGCGGGCGTACGGAAGCTTCCTCACGGTGCCGTTCATTTCCGAGACGAACCCGTCGAGCACGAACCCGTCGAAGCCGAAGCCATCGAAACGCTTGGGCGCGTCCCAGATGGTGCTCTCGCCGCCGTTCTGCGGATTGATCGGGTTCTCGGCGTCGTCCTCGCGAACCATCAGGCGACACTGGATATAGTCGGTTCCATACCGATTATCCTGGATGATATGAAAACCATAAGTTCGCTTGGTCATGGCTGCTCTCCTTTTAGGTTTCTCGGTGCTGGCGCACCGTAGAGGGCCGAGCGGCAAGGCTCGGCCCAAGGCGCTGCGTCAAGCGGCGACGATCTGATCGACCGTCTTCCCGTTTGTTTTAAAGCGCACGCATTGTCCCTTGGTCGCCGTATCGCAAAGACCCTCAAAGGTCCAATACGACAGCCCGAATTCGGGGTGCGGGAAACGATAGCTCGCGATCGCGCGGGCGTTCTTCCGGGCGCTCGTCAAAAGCTCGATGATGTAATCATCGCGTCTTTTTCGCTGTGACATGACTGTTCTCCTTTTCAGGTGGTGCCAATGCACCAAGGAACACCGGCCCGGAGGCCGGTGCTCTTGTGCTGCATTAGGAGAATCTGCTTAGGAGAAATTTTAGAGTGCCATGTGACAGGCGGAGCTCACGCGCGCCGGCCCATCCCGGGCGCCTGAAGCCTGTCAGTCTGATTC
>SDBV01003395.1_pt1 | contig 23552 bp, 13 predicted proteins | sample 2277081 | NCBI WGS metagenome assembly SDBV01 (sample SAMN10402039, study PRJNA504765) | marine sediment metagenome | isolation source: marine sediment core GS10_PC15, 223 cmbsf | place: Arctic Ocean: Southern Knipovich Ridge | collected 2010 | reverse complement strand
CCATTATCTATGAATATTTTTTTCATAATTACAGCACGCCTTTCATATTCTTTTACTTGTTCTACGAAATTGAATTCTCCATTGTTAGCAGCTTTGAACAAGGCAGTAAGAGCATATTGAGCAGAATGACAGGTGCCGGCAGTAAGAGAATATAATGCACCGTAAATCATAGCATATCCTAATTGGTCGGAAGAGAAGAAACGTGTCAGGTCGGGATATCTTCTGCTGAATAAAACATCAGAAATTACCATTATTCCTGCCCGTTGTCCAGCGTAACTGAAAATTTTAGAGCTGGACAGCAAAAGTATATAATTATCAGTATAATTAGCTACTGATGGCTGATAAGGAGGTTCGCCGGGTTTTGAATAGTCTTTTCTAAAATCCATTGCAAAATAGGCAAGGTCCTCAATAACAATTACATCATATTTATTTGCAAGTTCACCAATAGTTTTCAGTTCTTTATCAGTAAAACAAATCCAGGAAGGATTGTTGGGATTTGAGTATAGAATAATTGAAATATTCTGCTCTATTAAGTAAGACTCAAGCTTATCTTGTAATTTATCGCCTCTATAATTATAAATATCAAATGTTTTATACTTTTGACCTAAGTTACGAAGCTGCTGCTTATGAACAGGAAATCCCGGGTCAATAAACAGAGTAGTGTCTTTGTTTATATTACATCTTCCGGTAACCAAAAATGATGCGAAACTTCCCTGTATTGACCCTACGGTAGGAATACAATTATAGGGATTTACATCAATATTAATGAATAATTTAACAAACCTTGATATTTCCTTTTTTAGTTCGGAAACTCCCTCAATCATAGCATATTTTGATGCCACACCATTTTTTAAAGCTTGAATTTCCGCTTCGGTTCCAATTTTAGATGGTACCAGACCGGGAACACCCATTTCCATTCTTATATATTTTTCGCCTGTTGCTTGTTCTATTTTATTAACTAGTCTGACGATTTCACGAATTGTTGCTTTACCAACATTAGATAATCCTGTTTTTTTTATTTCATCTTTTACAATATCATAATTGATAGGAGTATCTTTTACAAGGGTTGCTGTCTGGTTCATATTGCTCAAAAATAAATTTTAATATTTTACAATAATACATAAAGTTTTAATTATTAAAAAAAATAAAATCAAAAACAATATCAAATTAATTAAACACAACACAAAACACAAAGTACAAAGCACAATAAATTATAATTAACTGTTTATCCCGTTGGATAACATCCTACGGGATTTAAACTATGTGAATGGTTACAATTATTCATAGTTTATCGTATTAAAGTTACACTACCAGATTCTTTATGAGTTCCTCCAAATAAATCTTTGTAAATAATTATCCAGGTATAAACTTCATTTTTACATAATACATTATTCATATCTTTTCCATCCCATCCCAGGTTTATATCGTCAGTTTCAAATATCTTTTCACCAAACCTGTTATAAATGAGCATAGAAAAATTTCCTGGTTCTATACCTGTTCCGGAAGTAATAAATATGTCGTTTATTTCGTCATTGTTTGGTGAAAAAGCACTTGGTATGTAAAATGTATAATGCTCTTTAATATGAACATAAGAATAAGCAGTATCTCTACAGGTAAAGTTAGATTCAGCAATCAACCGAACATAATAAGTGCCTGTATTCAAATAAGTGTGCATAGGATTTTTTGCAATTGACGTACTACCATCATCAAAATCCCAATAATAATGAGACGCATTAATTGAATAATTATCAAAGTAAATAATTGGCTTTAAAATAATTGCAGTATCCTGAGCTGGTGTAAATGATGCTTCCGGCAAAGGATAGACTGTGAGCATATTTTCATAGGTAAAGGTGTTAATACAGCCAAATTTTGAAGTAACTGTTAGTGTAATATCAAAAGTTCCGTCATTTTCAAAAGTATGTTCAGGGTTTTTTGAATAAGAGAAATCGCCGCCAAAGTCCCATAAATAGGACTGCCCTGATTCAGGACTTGATTCATTAAATTTAACAGTTAAAGGCTCACACCCTTCTACAACGTCGGATGTGAAATTAACAGGTGGCTGGGGTAGGACAGTAATAAATACCGAATCGGAAACATTATCTAACTCACAGGCATCATAAACAGAAGCAATGATTAATCCTGTAATATCGGGATAAACAACAAGAGGCAACTCTCCCTGTGTGCCATCATTCATCAGAACAGTATAAGGACCGCCATTGCCTCCTGATATATCGCCATAAATAGTAACAGGTTCCCCACCACAAATAGAGTCTATATCTGAATAAATTGAAATATTAACGGGTGAAACAACAAAAACTGTTACACTATCTGTATAAATACAACCGCTAATATCAGCAACAGTTACGATATAAGTAGTTGTTTCTAAAGGATTTGCTGTTGGATTATATACTGTAGTATCACTTAAGCCATCTGAAGGGCTCCACAAATAAGTCAAACCCCCACTTGCATATAAAGTTGTATTCTCACCATTACAAATTGTTGTGTCCAAACCTGCCTCTGCACTGGATATACTAATAATAATGGTATCATTTGCTGTATTTATTCCATCATTTACTGAAACAAAATAGGTTCCGGCAGTTGTAACTGTAAATGTTTGATTTGTAGAGCCATCCTGCCATAGATAAGTTGCCCCGGGATTACCGGCATCTAAAATTAGAAAATCTCCCTGACAGATAATGGTATCGTTCCCAAGGTCAACATTTATTCCAGTAGTAAAATGGGCAATAATAGTATCTCCCGAAATTAAATTTAATGTTACATGCTCAGAAGTGTCATCCGGGGAAACAGTATTATTGCTAAGTTCCCAATAGTCAAAAATGAAGCCTGGTTCAGGGTCAGCATCCAGAAGTATATCAATATTCCCGAAATATGAACCGGTCCAGGGGAAAGAGTAAAGGTTAAGAGAGTTAAGCTCAATAGTCCCTGATAAAGGAGGCTCAACCATAATAGTAATATCATAGGGGCCTGTCAAATCGTAACAATCTATCATACCATCAGCAATGGTATCGCATCTTGCATCTATAAAATCTTTTAAGTTCTGAACATTTGTCTGCCATTCAGCCATTGAGCCACCCCAACGGGCAATTTGAGCCGGCATCTCTGGTTGAATGAGGGCAATTAAACTATCAAGAAGAGATTGCATATTCTCGCACTTAAAAGCAGTATTTAATAAGTCAGCATATCTTGAAATATAATATTGATGAAATCCGGGGTTTTCAAGGAGTTTATTAAGTATATCAATATGGTCTTGTCCTTCTGGATAGGATGGAAGTGATAATTGTTCAGGGAAGCAAGGGTCAGCATTAGGACTTATATCCGGAATACCTGTATAATTTACATAAGCCCCGAAAGTTGCATCCTCATCCCAGAGAATATATCCCCATTTTTTATGGTTACCATTAGGATTTAGCCCACGCCACCAACTGGTATTCCAATTCAGCCAGTCCTTACAGACAACATAAGAATTTAAAAGAAAATAATCCGCCAAACTTTTAACATTTAACAAACTATCAGCATAATCATAATTTGTTTGGATAGTCATATCATTTGTTTCTATAAAATTTTTAAGATTATTCCAGTCGGTTAATGCTTGGTTTCCGCCATATTCAGCCCAAATACCGCCCCAATATTTAATAAATTGTAAGTCAAATTCATCCTGATTATAGTAATAGTCAGTAAAATCGGCATCATCAACTTTTTCGCGTATTTCATAAACACCCCAGTATTGTCCGTTCACATACATTACACAAGGTTCAGAAGTCCGTTCGTCCAGATGAAAATTATATCGTTGAGATAAAGTATGGACATAAGCATCGCGGATATGTGCAGGACCATATTCAGGAGGATTCATACCTATAGCAACAGGATAACCATCGCCGGCAGCGGCTTTTAAAATTATTCGCTGAAAATCATCGCGGTCAGAATATGTGAACATCTCGTCTAAAAGCCCGTAATTATATCCGAACTGGTCTCTTGTTATATAGTCAATGCCTCTTTGGTCAAACGACCACGAGTCCTGACCGTGTTTATTTGCTTCGCCAGTTGCCTCTGCTTTATATTGAAGATTTTTATCAAAATATTCTATTCCAACTTCTGGCTCAATTGCGCTTCCATTCATTAAAGTTTCTATTTCATCACCAAATATTGATACTACCGCAATAGTATGATTAACATTAATAAAATATGTATTGCTTTCAATAAAACTTGGTGGAATATCAGGATTACTGCTGAAAGCTCTTACCCGTAATACTTTTATTGTAGATATATTGACAGGTAAAGAATAAATTGTAGAAGATGTTGTAGGTTCTGAACCATCCAGAGTATAACGAATTGTAGCGGTTGGTTCAGAGCAGGTAATAATTACACTCTGGGCTCCTGTATAAAAACCCTGATTAACACTACATACTGGCTTGTCGCAATACTCCTGCTTTGGATTGGTATTAGAAGTATTAGGTGTTGGATTAGTAAAAACCGACCATGTAGCAGCACCATCTGTTGTTTTTCCTCTTGAATGGTCTGTTAGAGCGGGGATTAATTCAACCTGCTCAATTAAAACTGCTGATGGATTGGAAAAAACTATAAACTCCGGTTTAGTTTGGCTTAATTTGAAATTAGTGTGTAAGTTACCTGCGACCAATTCATCTCTTTTTGAAGCGAATATAAGTAAATATCCGTTTCCATTAATAGTAACAGAAGGAAATTGCCATTTTGTCGGATTAGTTGCCTTATCGCTCAAATAATAGCCACCTAAATTTACTGGTGCGGCACCTGTATTATATAATTCTATCCAATCTTCATATTCTGAATAGTTGTCCTGTATAGTGCTGATATTAGAACAGGAATATTCATTTATTACAACCTGTGCATTTAGTAGTAAATTAGAAAAAAATAAGATACATACAGAAAGAAACAGGTATATCGGAGTTTGTGACTTCATAATTAAAAGTTTGTAATTGTTAACAGAGTTTATTTTTTCGCCACAGATTAACACGGATAAAACACGGATTTTAATATATATATTAAATCATTGTTGTCCGATTAAATTAAAATGAGTTGCAAATTTTTGTCATAAGTTTGTTTTATATTTCGCTCCTATGGAGCTTAAAATTGCGGTTATTACTATGTTCTATAAACATTACACTCCTAACGGAGTTTAGAAAATAGTCCCGTTAGGGACGAAATATTTATAGAAAAATGCGTCCAACAAAAATATAGCCCCATAGGGGCGAAATATTCATCAAAACATTATCAATAGGGCGTTTTATCATTCTAAATTATTTTTAGTCGGACAGTAGTGATATTAAATTAATTTTATCCGTGTTAATCAGTGGCTTTATTAAATTATTTCTAAGACTTGCTAATTTAAGGTTTTTATAAAAAAGACGTTTTATATTATAAAAGGTTGCTTTAAAAAAGAAAATTATTTTTGATTTTTACAAAGCTTTATTACATTTTGAAATTCTATTTTCAATTTTTCAGGAATATTTTCTTCCTTACAATTTTTATGCAGTAATATTGAAACTTCTGATAAATAATCTTTTCTGTGAAAACCTTCTAATAATATTACTTTACTGCCACCTTTAGCAGTTAATATTAATTCCATATTTAATTTCATATTAGATACAGAATCAGGCTTTTCAACAAAAGTAGGATTATTAATATCTAAATTTGATAAAGGAATAACTAATTTAGTTACACTTCCTGATGGAGCAGTAGTTTCAACAATAAGATTACAATCGTAATAACTTACCTTCCTTTTGGCATAATCAGGTTTTCCATTAATTAATATACTTTCAAGATAGGGTGAATAAGTTACTAATTTTTCTTTAATCCAGTCAATTGATTCAATTAAAGCAGAATCAACTGTTTCAGTTAAAGTATCACTGATAGTATCAGTATTGTCTTGTGCATTTCCCATTAAAGAGAAATTTGCTAACAATAAAAAATATATAAAATACTTTAGTGGCTTCATTTGTAAATAATTTAATTTTAAAAATGGTAAAAATAAATAAAATTATGTAACTTTTTTTTATTAAAACAGTATAAAATGTTGGGACAAATATAATAATTTTCTGAATATGATTATTTCTATGAATTATAAAAATATTAAACATTTATTATTTAGTACAATAATTTTATTATTTATTGTTTGCTGTTCTAAAGAACGAATAGTTGAATATGATAAATTACAACAACGAGATAATTTATATTATAACGTTGATGAGAAAGAGCCTTACACCGGAAAATGTATTGGTTATTACGTAAACGGACTAAAAAAATTAGAGCAAAGCTTTAAAGATGGTAAAGAGCATGGAAAATTCATTCAATGGTATAGAAACGGTCAAAAAAAAGTAGAAATGAACTATAAAAAAGGTAAAGAGGAAGGGGAGTCAATAATGTGGTATGAAACCGGGCAAAAGCAACTGAAATTAACCTTTAAAGATGGTTTAACCGAAGGAAAGATGATAACCTGGTATAAGAACGGACAAAAGCAAATAGAACAATTTTTTATAAAAGGTAAAGTTATCGGAAAGATGGTAAAATGGTATGAAAACGGACAAATACAATTGGAACAGACCTTTAAAGATGGAAAAGAGAACGGAAAGATGATAAAGTGGTATGAAAACGGACAAAAAAAAGGAGAGGTAAGCTGCAAAGATGGTAAAATGCACGGAAAGATGATAAAGTGGTATGAAAACGGACAAAAGGAAGTAGAAGTTTACTTTAAAGATGGCAAAGAACACGGAAAGATGGTAATATGGTATGAAAACGGACAGAAGCAGTTAGAGCAAACCTTTAAACTTGGCAAAGAGCACGACAAGATGGTTAGATGGAATGAAAATGGAGAAAAAGAGATAGAAATAATTTATTAAGTTCAAAATTACTAATTTCTTATCAGATAACCACTTCACCCAGTTGTCCATTGGCTGCTAATAAGAATTAAGCCGTTTTGAAATATTGTGCTTCCATATAATATGCTCGCAAAAACAGTGTCGGTATTTACTGTTGATGAAGCAATAGAGACCTTTGCAAAACCTGTACAATGTCATTCTGAACCCTTCGCTATTGTCATTCTGAACGAAGTCCAGCACATAATTTATGTGCTGGACGAAGTGAAGAATCTTAAGAGACCGCTCAGGACAGGCTCCGTGCCTGCACGCCATAGTGAAAGCTGGCTTGTGTTTCGGCACGCAGGCGTGAAGAATCTTTTTATTTCATTGGCTATCAACATTATAAGATTTTTCGTGGAATTTATCCCGACACTGTCGGGACTCAAAAATGACAGCTAAAAATTAGTTTTGCAAAGGACTCCAATATTTAATGCGTTGATGATACTTGTATTAATAAGGTTAATTTTTCCAGTTGATGAGCTAATATGGCTATTATTTAATTTCTCCTGTTGATAACTTTTTTTAAGAAAAAAAAGATGATGGGCTAATTTTGATACAAGTCGGCAATTGACAGTAGGCAGTAAGCAATTTGTTTTTTTGTCAACTGTCAATTTTAGTGAATTTTCGTGTCTTAGTGTTTTAGTGGCGTATGTTTTTAAACATTTTTTTTTGAAAATTAAATTCTTATAATTGCAATATATTTTGAGAACATAACTTCGTAAATTGATTAAAAATGTCTCTCGCAAAGACGCCAAGCACGCAAAGAACGCAAAGAAAAATAAGAGTAATAAATAGTATATAAACTTTGCGCCCTTTGCGCCTTTGCGAGAAAAAACATTGTAATTCCGATACAAAAATGGAAACAAAATCTGAAAACATAAAAGAAGACGTATGGATCCCAACCTCTTGCGGTGGGTGCTATGCTCAATGCGGTATTAAAGTACACCGTGTTGATGGAGTAATTGTTGAAATGGAAGGAAATCCTGATAGTCCCGCCGGAAGCGGCAGGATTTGCGCCAAAGGTTCATCCCAGCTTATGACACTTTACGACCCGCACAGGATAAACTATCCTGTAAAAAGAACAAATCCTGAAAAAGGAGTAGGAGTGGATCCCAAATGGGAAAGGATTTCATGGGAAGAAGCAATGGATACCATAGTTTCAAAGCTTAAAAAAGTTTATGATACTGATCCGAGAGGTGTTTACTGGCAGGCGACCACAGTACAGACAAGCGAAATTCGTTTTGCTGTCCCTGCCTTTATGAAAGCATTTGGCTTCAAAAACTACTGGGTTTCCGGTGGCGGGCTGTGGTGTGGTAATGGTGCTCACTTTATGAACGGCATTATGCACGCTGCATGGTCTATTATTCCTGACTGGACTCACAATAACTACACAATTTACTTTGGCTGCTCAAAAGGTCATGGTGCCGGGCATGCTGCGCTTCAGTCAGCCCAATGGGTAGCAGACGCAAGGGCAAGAGGAATGAAGGCAGTAGTTTTTGACCCGTATCTATCAACACAGGCATCAAAAGCACACGAATGGGTCCCCTGCACTGTTGGAACAGATGCTGCCGCTGCCCTTGGTATGATAAATGTTATTTTGAACGAACTCAATATGTATGATGCTGAATACCTAAAGTTAAAAACTAATGCACCATACCTCATTCAGCCCGATGGACATTACAAAAGAGATGCTGAAACAAATAAGCCCCTCATCTGGGATACAAAAGACAATAAACCAAAAACTTTTGATGATACATCAATAAAAGACTTTGCACTTGAGGGAACTTATGATGTTCAGGGCACTACCTGCACACCGTCATTCCAATTGTTCAAAGAGCATGTAAAGAAAGAATATCCGCTTGAGAAAGTTTCAAAGATAACTACTGTGCCTGTTTCAACTCTACGCCGCGTAGCAAAAGAATTTGCTGAAAATGCCAAAATTGGAAGCACTATCGTTATTAAAGGGAAAAAACTTCCGTTAAGACCATCTGCTGCAATCTTTTTCAGGGGAAGCCAGGGACATGTTAACTCCGGCTGGACTTGTTTGTCTATTGACCTTCTTAACCATATAGTAGGTGCCTGTGATGTTCCAGGCGGTGCTATGGGACATGGACCACCTGTATCTATGGGGCACCCCAACACAGGTAAACCTAATACTGTCCCTTATGCATGTGATGACGGGCTAATGATAGTAAAGGGCTGGGTATATGACCATAAACCATATCCCCTTAGCGAACCAAAACCACCTACACGGCTTGACCTGCACGATATGTTCCCATGTTCTGTTTATAACGCATTTACTATTATGTCGCCTGATTGGGAAAAGTATAGAAAGCAGTTTAAGATTGACTATGAACCTTCTATAATGGTAAACTTCGGCTCCAATTCGGTGATGACAATGGGAAATGCCGAGCAGGTAACAGAAAATTTCCTTAAAAAATTTAAATTTATTTTTTCTTTCAATATAATTCACAACGAATTTACCGAGGCAGTTGCCGATATAGTCCTTCCTGATTCTTGCTTCCTTGAAAGATATACTCCATGCGTTACTTTTCCATCTACATTTTCACATCCTACAGGTATGGACGAATGGGTATGGCAGATACGACAGCCTGTTGTTGAGCCACTTTACGAACGCCGCGATTTCAACGAAATAATGCTGGAAATAGTAAAAAGACTCGGTATTCAGGATAAATATTATGAATCAATTAATAATCTTGTTCCTGTCCGCTATGGTGGTGAGATGGAAGAGAAATACAAGCTTGACCCAAAAGGTGATTATACCTGGTATGATATCTGCGACAGGGTAATACGTGATAGATTAGGAGATAATATCGGATTGAAAGAATTAGAGAAAACAGGACTTGAAAAATGGAAAACTAAAGTAGAAGAGATGTATTGGAGATGGTTTGTTCCCGTCAGGGTGCCGATTTATTTTGAATTTTTCATTGATGCAGGAGAAAAGCTCAAAAAGGTGCTTACAGATTTCGGCAGACCCGATATGTTTGATATGTCATTCTTTAAGCCACTGGCTCAATGGAATCCGTGTCCTTCACATACAAATGAAGACCCTGAATTTGACCTGTGGGGATTTTCCTGGCGTCCATCATTCCATACACAATCATCTACCCAGTGTAATCCCTGGCTTGACGAAATATCAGTTAGTGACCCTTATGTATATCTTATCCAGCTTAATGAAGATACAGGCAAGGAAAAAGGACTTAAAGATAAAGATATGATTTGGGTTGAAAATACAATTGGAAAAAGGATTAAAGGACCTGTAAAGCTGGTCCAGGGTATGCACCCACAACATATAGGTATAGCAGGTTGCCATGGTCACTGGGCAAAAGGAATGCCTATTGCCAAAGGTAAAGGACAGTTCTTTGATGATCTTATAATCGTTGATGAAGCTCACACCGACTCTTTAACACTCGGTTCAGATGCTTGTATGAAGTTGAAAATATATAAATGCTAATAGAGTCTGTTCATAAAGTAATAACTAATATAAATGAAATTAGAAATTGGGAAAAGGTTCGTTTGTACATCCAAATTTCAAATTTCAAACCACAAATAATTTAAAGGAGGATTTTTTAATGATAAAATATGGAATAGTTATTGACCTGAAGAGATGTTACGGTTGTTACTCTTGCACCGCAGCATGTAAAGCTTCAAACAATACTCCAAAGGGTATTAATTTCGCTAATTGCATTCAGGGTGAAATCGGCACTTATCCTTCTGCACTGAGACAGATGTTGCCTACACTTTGTATGCAGTGTGAAGAACCTGAATGCCTGAAGGTATGCCCAACCGGTGCCACAATTCAGAATGAGAATGGTATAGTTACAGTGGACAAGGATATATGCATGGGCTGCGGATATTGCATGATGGCTTGTCCGTATGGACAGCGGCATATAATACACGAATGGGAGACTTACTTCCCGGACTCCAAGGATGAGCTTGATGTTTACCAGGCTTATGCAAAACGTAAATGGGAAGATAAAAACAGCTATGGAATGGCTACTAAATGTGATTTCTGTATTGACCGTGTTCAGGAAGGCAAGCAACCGGCTTGTGTGGCATCTTGCCCTGCCAAAGCACGAATTTTCGGGGATCTGAATGATCCTGAAAGTGAAATTTCAATTTTAATTAAGCGGGAACGTGGTTTCCAGCTCAACCCTGAGTTTGGAACCAATCCCTCTGTTTATTACTTAATAGGGAGGTAAAAATTATGCAAACAATAATGAAAGCTCAAACAAAATGGGGATGGCTATTAGCTATGTATCTTTTTCTTGCAGGACTCGGCGGCGGCGCTTATGTTGCCGGCGTTATTGCTGACTTCGTAGGATTGACACCCGGTATTTCTAAAATTGGAATTTTACTGGGATTCCCATGTGTTCTTATAGGATGTATGTTCCTGATTGTTGACCTCGGTAAGCCCGTAAATTTCTGGAGGGCAGCAATGAGACCACTTACATCCTGGATTGCCCGTGGAACTATCATCATTTCAATTTTTATGATTGTGAATGTTATTCATATTGGACTGTGGATATGGCCATTTAATATGCTTGAAGCATCAGAATATGCCCGTCACTTTATCGGTATAGTTGGCATTATTTTCGCTTTTGGTACGATGATATATACAGGTATCCTTTTAGCTGCATCACGTCCTATAGCATTCTGGAGCACTGCTATTCTGCCTTTACTTTTTCTTGTGTCTGCTCTGTCAACAGGATTTATGGCTGTAATCCTGTTCTCATCTCTGATAGGAGTTTTAAAAGAAGGGTTAGTTATCCTTGAAAAGTTTGATATAATACTAATTATACTTGAAATATTTGTACTGGGTTTCTATCTTCAAAGCACTCACAGGGTTTATGAATCAAGGGCATCTGCAAAGCTTGTGCTTACAGGAGCTGTAGCACCTTTATTCTGGTTCGGAGTAGCAATACTTGGTATCATAATTCCTCTCGGGCTTGAGTTATTTGGTGTATTTGCCAATGGAACATTGCTCGTCATTATTCCGGCAACAATTTGCGGAATGATTGGCGGACTGTTTTTAAGGCAGGTTGTCCTTTCCGGTGGAATACACGCACCTCTCAAAGTTGGGCGTTTTGAATACTCACTGACCAATGTATAACGATTATTCTATAAATAATAACTTTAACACTAAAAATGGTTAAATTGTTTTATTGTTAAATTGTTATAATTTTTTAAGAAATATTGTTACTATTTCATATACAACAATTTAGCCATTTAGCAATTTAACAATTAATATTTATATTTACAAAAATCTTTCAATCCACATATATCACATTTCGGTTTACGGGCAAGGCAAACATTACGTCCATGCAAAATTAACCAGTGGTGAGCTATTGATATTAAATTTTTGGGTATATGTTTTATTAATTGTTTTTCAGTAGCAAGAGGTGTTTTAGCATTATGTGAGAGTCCTATTCTGGCTGAAACTCTAAATACGTGAGTGTCAACTGCTAATACCGGTTTTTTATAAACTACAGAAGCTACTACATTAGCAGTTTTTCTGCCTACTCCGGGTAATTTTTGCAATTCTTCAATATCTGACGGAACAATCTCATTAAACTCTTTAACTAATATTTTTGCTGTTCCTATAAGGTATTTTGCCTTACTATTCGGGTAGGTGCAACTCTTTATCATTTCTAAGACTTCAGAAACAGTCGCTTTTGACATTTCTTTTGCCGAAGGAAAACGTTTGAACAATCCGGGAGTAATAATATTTACTCTTTTATCAGTGCATTGAGCTGATAAAATAGCTGCAATCAGCATTTGAAAGGGACTGAAATGATGAAGCTGTGTTTCTGCTGTGGGCTGATGTTTACTAAAATATTCAATTACTTTCTTAAATCGTTCTTTTTTTTGCATTGACTTATAAATTTTAAGACTCTTGTTTTTTTTTCACGCAAAGGCGCCAAGAACGCAAAGATAAAATAATGAAAACATTGAAACAATTTAACAATATAGCAATAAAAAATCATCATTTATCATTCATTCATTGGAATACTAACAGTAAACAAAACCCCTTTCCCTTCTTCACTCTCACAACTCACCGAACCTTTTAGTTTCTGCGTAACTAAATTATAGACAATATGCAAACCCAGACCTGTTCCTATTTGCTTGTTTGTTGTAAAGAACGGGTCAAATATTTTAGGTAAATTTTCTTTGGAGATGCCTGTGCCATCATCTTTGTATTGTAGAAGCAAATGAGAAGATTCTTCACTTCGTCCAGCACATAAATTATGTGCTGGACTTCGTTCAGAATGACATTTAGTTTTTGCTGTGATTGTAATGTGACCTTTTTCTTTTTCACGGAAACCGTGCCTGATTGAATTTAAAGTGAGATTTGTAATGATTTGTGCAAAAGCTCCGGGAAAACTGTTGAGCTCAAGGTTTTTGTCGCAGTCAATATCAACTTTTATTGTTTTCTTACCAAATTCGGGCTTTATGCTTAACATTATATCGTTTAAATAGGAATTTAGATTAAACTTTCGCTTCTCATCTGCCATCTGGTCAACAGAAACCTGCTTGAAGCTTTGTACCAGCTCGCCTGTGCGGTTCATATTCTTTAATATTAGCTTGCTTGTCTGAAAAGTGCTTTCAAGATATTCTTCCAGAGCTTTTCGGCTCATTTTATCTTTCTTATAAAGTTCTGCAAAATGCTTTGTCTCTTCAACTAATGAAGAAGAAGCTGTTATTCCAATTCCAACAGGGGTATTTATCTCGTGAGCAACGCCTGCAACCAAATTGCCTAATGATGCCATTTTTTCTGATTCTACTAATTGTTCCTGTGTTGCGCGTAATTCTTCAAGGGTTTGGTTAAGCTCTGCTTTTTGTTTAGTAATAAGCACATTTTTTTCAGTAAGTATTTTGTTTGATTTTTTCTTTTGACTATAACCTCTGTAAACAACAAATACCAACACCAATACCAGAACAAAGCCCCCAATGAAAGCATTTCTTTGAATGTTTTTCTTTTTCACTTCTGCTTGTTTTTTGGCAAGCTCAACCTTTTGCAGTTTTTTTTCTTTGTTTAGCAGGGTTATTTCTTTTTCTTTTTTTTCTGTTTCGTATTTGGTGGTCATTTCGGTTATTTGTTTGTGGCTTTCTTCATTAAACAAACTGTCTTTTGCTTCTGAGTATAGTTTATAATATTCAAGTGATTTTTTATAATTGTTTAAGCCCTCGTAAGCTGTTGATAAAAGAGCGTATGCGTTTTTTTCACGTAATAAAGCACAAATTTCTTTGGCTATATTCAGGCTTTTTGTAGCATATTCTATTGCCTTATTGTATTCTTTAAGTTTAATATTTAAACTTGCTATATTATCAAAAGATGCAGCAATTCCCTGTTTATCATCCAGTTCTTCAAATATTCTTAATGATTTCTGATAGTATTTAATTGCCTTTGAATAATTGCCCTGTTCTTTGTAAATAATTCCGATATTGTTGTAACAATTAGATATACCTTTCCTGTCACCTAATTCTTCTTTGATTTTTAATGATTTTTGATACCATTCAATCGCCTTTGAATAATTGCCTTGTTCATCGTGAATAACTCCGATATTGGTATAACAACCAGACATGCCTTTCCTGTTACCCAGTTCTTCATCTATTTTTAATGATTTCTGATAACATTCAATTGCTTTTGAATAATTGCCCTGATAATAATAAATAATTCCGATATTGCTGTAACAATCGGATATACCTTTTTTGCCTGACTTAGCTAAAGATTCGTCAGGAGAATCAGCTATTTCTTCATTGATTTTCAATGATTTATGATAGTATTCAATTGCCTTTGAATAATTGCCCTGAGCATTGTGAACTGTTCCGATATTGATATAACAACCAGACATGTTTTTCTGGTCACCCAGTTCTTCATTTATTTTTAATGATTTCTTATAACATTCAATTGCCTTTGGATAATTGCCCTGATTTCCGTAAACAATTCCGATATAATTTAAACATCTTGCAATAAACTTATTATTGCTTATTCTCTTTGCTATCTTTAAAGCATTGTTGTAATAATAAAGCGCTGTGTCGGGTATTGTGTATTCGTAAACATCACCTATTTTAAGGTAAAATTTTACTTTGTTAGTATCTGTTTTTGAATTTTTTAGTTCATTCAGTAAACTGTCTGTTTTTGTTTGTTCCTGGGCAAAAGTATTAAGATACAAGATACAGGATGCAAGATAAAGGATAGAAATTAATAGAAATTTATTGATATTCATTGTTATTTTATTGTATCGGAATTCCAATGTATTAAAATAAAATTTATTCAGAATTTATCTTTTCTGCATTTAATAATCTGTTTCTGGGTTCTGGGTAGTTGGTTCTTGGCTCTGGGCTCTGGGTTCTGGATTACAGATCAGCACCCAGTACCCAGTACCCAGCACCTTGCGACAAGACGCAAAAAAATCGCATTTATAAATAAGCAATAGCCATTATCTAATTTCCAATATCAACTAATCAACAATCTCAATCAACAAAATATTCTTTGTCTTTTCAGTTATTTTAAAACGTTCATCAATTCGTTTACCAACAACCCATATTATTTTATTTCCTGATTCTAATATCCAGGTATTTTCCTTGTCGTAAATTGACATTTTAGCATCAACAAAAAAATCGCTGAGTTTTTTCTTTTGTTTCATACCTAAAGGCATAAAATAGTCGCCCTGCTTCCACTTGCGAAGTATTAAGGGAAATTTTAGTAATTCATAATTAATACAGGCAATTTCAGGATTTGAAGGTATTTTAAAATTTGATGTATTTTGAGTTTTTTTAATGTTTAGCTTTATTGGCTCGGTAATATTTTTAATATCTTTATTAATTACATAAGTATCCTGATATTCCTGACTGCCGCCGGGCAAGTTATCAGGTGTTTTTGTAATGAGCAAATAGTCTCTATCTATAATTAAGCGATGAGTGGGAGAAAAGAATTGTTTCCCTGATATATTTTTGAGTGATAAAATCATATCAGCAATACCGGTACATTGCGATTGTGTATAGTTGTATGGATGTAAAAACTCATACAAATAAGTGGGTAATGGCTCTAATTTTTTCAGTTCAGGAATATTGAGCAACACTTTATTCTTCTTTTCAATAATTAGTTGCTGTTTTTGAGCATCTATAACCGATTTATAGACCTGTTCCATTTCCTTAAATCGTTCAATATTTTCAATAATAGTTTGATTAAAATTTTGATTTATCTTATGAAAGGGCGGTATTATTTTATGCCGAATAATATTTCTGGCATATTTAAGTGAAACATTTGTCGTATCTTCCCTGTATTTCAAATTATTTTTTTTACAATAAAGCTCAATCTGATTTTTAGCAGCAAAGAGCAAAGGGCGTATAATTTTATTGATTTTTGGCTGTATTCCGGTTAGTCCTTTAATTCCTGTTCCTCTTGCAATATTCATCAAAAAGGTTTCAACAACATCATCCTGATGGTGGGCTACTGCGATAAAATCATAATTATATTTTTTTCTGATTTCTTCAAACCATTGGTATCGCAGCTCTCTGGCAGCCATTTGAATTGAGATGTTCTTACTTTTGGAGTATGTTGCAGTATCAAAGCTTATTGTATGAAAGGGTAAATTATGTTTTTCAGATAAGTTTTTTACAAATTCTTCATCCTTGTCGGATTCATCCCCGCGCAGCTTAAAATTACAATGAGCAATACCGTAATTACTTGCGGATTCAAAGCCTGCCTTAACAAATAAATCAAGCATTACAACGGAATCAATACCGCCACTAACTGCTAAAAGGATTTTGTTCTCAGGTTGAAAAAGATTTTCTCCGCCAGAGGCGGATCCGCCTTTGGAGGATTTTTTTATGAAATTGGTGAAGGATTGTAGCATTATAATTTCAAATAGCAAAATCCCATTAGGGATTTTTGAAAATAGCACGGCAATTTATTGCCGTGAAAAAATAATACACATAATAACTTATTTTGTCCTGTAAGGACAATTGAATTCAAATTTACAGCAAATACCGCTCATCAAATTCAATATTATGTTAATGTAATATTTGATTTATTTACCCACCAATAAATTGGTGGGCTATTTTCGTATTGTCCCTGACGGGACTGTATTATAGATTATTGTTTAATTACGAGTTTGTATTCCTTTTAATTAATCATTCTAATTCACAATAATCTTTCCGACTGCAATTATCTCTTTTTTATTCAGCAATTTGTAAAAATACATTCCGGAAGTTAAATTATCCCTTTTAAGGTGAAAGATATTTGTTGAAATATTTTTTATCTCTTTTACTTCTTTGCCAATTAAATCATAAAGAATAAAATTATATTGTTCTTTTTTATTTTTACCTGAAATCACAAAGGTTGTTACATTATTAAAAGGATTCGGATAAATATGAACAATTTGCTCATTTAGACTTTCAATATTTGAAATGCTAACTGGATTATACCAACCTTTATAATAAAAAATATTTGGTAATCCAAATCTACAATTTCTTCCCTGACCATCTACATCCAAATAAACACCATTAATTGTCAATACTGTATTTGTATCTTCAGGGTTACTTATAACGCTTAAATAATCATAGTATCTGATTGAAACATAAATTTTTCCGTCAGGTCCAAGTTGCAATGCCCTAATTACATTATCCGGATATAAGTAACCGGGATTATCAAAAGTTATATTTTCTAATGTTCCTGATGAAACATTATAACGTGAAATAATTTGTGTTCCACCTATAAAAAGATATTCGCCATATTTTGAAAACTCAACTCCATATATTAATGGATTATTTGGTGTAATACAAATTTCATTAGAGATTGTTCCTGTACTACTGTCAAAATCATATAAATCAATTGTCCCGTTTGTACGATTAACTAATGCAATTTTATTATGATTTGGTGATGATTTCATATAGCCTACTGCGTTATTATTATCAATTCCTCCGGAATGGATGTTACCGACATTACTAATAATTGGAATAGTGTTTACTCCAGAAGAAGTAACCTCATAAGCATAAAAAGTATTGTTATTCCATCCGTGAGCAATTACCCAATAATCAATTTGATTTGGGTTCAAAACGGCTGTAACTTTTTCTGCCACGGGAGTTACTAGCTGTATGTTCATTTCTGTAGGTTTTACATCTCCCAAAGGATTAGTAATAGTTCCATTTCCTGGCAGGGTCATATCTATCACAGAATAACACAGCCCATTTAATAAGTCATTTTCTGCTGCATCTACTGTAAAAATATAATATAAGTTTGTATCACTTAAATTTGGAACAATAATAGCTGTTTGTGTAGCAGAATAATGACCATTTAGAGAATTATTTCCATTTGGCATAGGATTATGATTTCTGTCCCATACTGTATTTCCGTCAGTGTAAAACAAAAATTCGCCTTGATTATCGCAAATTGTTGCAATACCTTCCTGTGTGTCAATTTGTCCGTCAATTAATGCAACAGAAGTTCCACTATTAAAGTCAATTCCAGCTCTATCTCCGAAATACCAAATATTTGCATTGTTTTTATCACTTTGAGAATATAAAGCAGTACTTAGAGTAAAAAACAATACTAAAATGTTAAAACAAATTTTTTTCATAATTTAATTTATAATAATTTTTCCCGTTGCAATTATCTCTTTTTTATTCAGCAATTGATAAAAATACATCCCGGAAGTTAAATTATCTCTTTTAAGATGAAAGATATTGGTTGAAATATTATTTATCTCTTTTACTTCTTTGCCAATTAAATCGTAAAGAATAAAATTTAATTGCTCTTTCTTTCCTAAACCGGAAATTATAAAGGTTGTTATATTGTTAAAAGGATTAGGAAATACTTTAACTTCTATTAGATTATTGTAAATAACCGGTTCGCTGATACCTGTTAATACAGTATCATATACAATGTTCCATACAGTATTGGTAATAACCGGGACATTATAATCAAAGATTATTCCTGAACGGTTTTCAATTAATGTTCCCTTTGGATTACCAGGTATCTGGCTTACTTTAAACTTAACAAAACCATGACTTGCGGATTCATTCACAATACTGTCGGGCAATAAGATATTGTCATACGTCCATTCTAATATTCCCTGTCCATAAATTCTGAATGAATACTGATGACTGCTTGTTCCGCTCTCTACTGTTGTAATATCAAGAAACCCTGATAAAGTATCCCTGATTACTACCCTGAAAGCGGTATCTGTGCCGGTGTTTTGAAAATTAATCTGGTATTCCAGAACATCTGTTGAATCTATATAATGATACTCTGTTAATCCTGTTGGTTTGACTAATTTTTCATTCGGGTCATAAGAACCTGTAACTACTCTGCAATCTATCTCAACATCAGCATCTATATCATCTTCGGGGATTACAATGATTTGTCCTAATGACGTTCCTGTATCATCGCCGCAATCTTCAATAGTCTCTTGAGGATGGCTGTTTCCCGGATGCCCTGGTCTTTGGTCTGCTTCTAATCTTATTGCATTTCCATTTGTAACCCGGCAAACTATTAAACTGTCGCCACCTGTTAACTGAAATTGCCCTGTAAACACCAATACATTATTTTCATATATCCTGTATTCACTTGAATCCTGCATATCTCCCGAACCAGGGTCGCCTGTATTGTATATTGTAAAACAAGCTGAACTATCACCTACACATTCACCTTCAACTGAAACGCTTGAATGGTCCCAGGTTATATCGGGTGGAAAGCACAATGTATCGGGATATATTCTTGCTTCTATGCAATGGGTACTGCCCATTACCGCGCTGCACGAAACTTCGGCAGTTATATTAAACGTTTCACATTGAAAAGGTGAAAGTGTACCAAGAGCAAACGTATAAACATAACCATTTTGTGAACTCCAGGGTAAAGAACTACTAATCGGTGTTACAACATCATCAAATTCTACTTCAATGTAAACATTATCAGCATCTATTGTTCCGCTATTGCAATAGCTTACGGTATAAGTTGAGTTCATACAGGGTCTTAATGCCCAGGTGGAAATGTCAACTTCCAGGTATGGACATAAAATATATGGTTCTATAGCAAAATCATTATTATAAGAAGTATCATAAAATGTTGTGAAATTTACTGTATGATAATATGGTGTGTCGGGACAGGTTTGCTCCCATAAATTATTAGGTGGAAATTCTTTTACAGTATATGTTCCTGTGTCAACTAATATTGAATAATATCCATTAGAATTTGTAGTTGTATATTTAGGTCCTGGTTCTACTTTGACTAAACAGTTCTTTAATCCCAATTCTAATGAATCTAAAATACAATCCGAATTTGTATCAAAAAACATATTTCCGGAAATCATATTTGTAATTGAATTTCCTAAACTATCTGTTTTTATCAGGTAAACATCAGTAAGTTCAGCACCAAAACTATTAGTATAACCAGCAACGATATAACCACCATCAATGGTTTGTTGAACTGACCTGCCAAAATCACCATCTATCCCGCCATAAGTATTAGTCCACAGTGTATCCCCATTTTCATTGGTTTTTATTAGGTAAACATCACTATTTACAGCACCAAAATTATAAGTATGACCAGCAATAATATATCCATTATCAATGGTTTGTTTGACTGACCAGCCAAAATCATCTAATGTCCCACCATAAGTTTTTGTCCATAAAGTATCACCATTTTCATTTGTTTTTATTAGGTAAACATCATATCCTCCTGCACCAAAACTTGTAGTAGTACCAGCAATAATATATCCATTATCAATGGTTTGCTGAACGGAAGTGCCTTCATCCCAACCTGTCCCACCATAAGTTTTAGTCCATAGAGTATCTCCAATGAAATCAGTCTTGATTAAATAGATATCTCCCATTCCTGAACCAAAACTATAAGTCTTACCAGCAATAATATACCCATTATCATTGGTTTGCTTGACGGAATTGCCCATATCATCACCTGCACCGCCAAAAGTTTTAGTCCATAGAGTATCTCCAACGGAATCAGTCTTGAGCAAATAGACATCCCCCATCCCTGCACCAAAACTATAAGTATAACCAGCAATAATATATCCGTTATCATTTGTTTGTTGTCCTGAATATCCTATATCATAATCTGTACCCCCATAAGTTTTAGTCCATAATGTATCACCATTGGCATCTGTTTTTATAAGGTAAACATCACAATTTACAGCACCAAAACTATTAGTAGCACCAGCAATAATATAACCATTATCATTTGTTTGCTGAACTGACAAGCCATCATCATAACCTGTACCACCATAAGTTTTTGTCCATAGCGTATCTCCATTAGCATTTGTTTTTATCAGATAGACATCACGAAATCCTGAACCAAAACTTTCAGTGTAACCAGTAATAATATATCCTCCATCGTTTGTTTGCTGGACTGAATTGCCTTCATCCAAGCCTGTACCACCATAAGTTTTTTCCCATCCCTGAGCGATTATCATATTTGTATAAAACAGAAAAGGGATGGATAATAATAGGATTTTTAAAAATAGTTTTGTTTTCATAGCTTTAGATCTTTAAGTTAAGTATTTATTTCTTATTTTGTAGTTATACGTATAATAATGAAAAAGGTTTTATTGTTATATTATCGTTATTTCTTGGTTTGTAAAATTAATTCTTAAATGGTTATATTGTTAAATGGCTAAATTGTTAAATCAGACTACGCTGAAGCTACGTCTGACAATGTGGTATTATGGTTATTTTTTTATTATTAGTCATTGTTTTTTCCGCCATAGGTCGCCGACGCTCCAAAGCTTTGGCGACGGAGCGCAGATCCGCCTCAGGCGGATAATTTTTAATTGTATATCTGTATTTCAACAAATTTCTCTCAATAATCCAGTATCCAAAATTCCAATATCTATATCAACTAATATCCATTATACAGTATCCAATATCTATGAATATCCATAGAATATCAATTGACAGACTACGCTAAAGCTACGTTTGTTAAAAATATCAATTGTATTTCAACTCGTAACCCGCAATCCGCAACTTACAACCATATATACAGTTCATGAATAATTCAGATTAAAACTTTCATCATTGCTTCTGCTTTTACCAGACATTCATCATATTCTTTTTCAGGAACTGACTTGCTTGTTATTGCACTCCCTGCTATGAAAGATAAGTATTTTTTTGTTTTATTATATAAAATGCTTCTTATCACAACATTAAAGTCAAAATTTCCGTCCCCGACTTTGCCCCGACAAAGTCTGGGCGAGTCGGGACAGGCAGGTGAAATATAACCAACAGAGCCCGAGTATAATCCCCGCTTTGTTTTTTCATATTTTTCAATAAGCTCCATTGCTCTTATCTTGGGCGCTCCTGTCATTGAGCCCATTGGGAAAGCATTTTTTACAGCATCAATAAAATGATGCTTCTTATTGAGTTTTGATACAACGGTAGAGACCATCTGATGAACCTGCTTAAAGCTGTATATTTCACATAGCTCTTCAACTTTTACAGTTTCTTTTTGTGCAGTTCTTGATAGATCATTTCGCACCAGGTCAACTATCATAATGTTTTCTGCTCTTTCCTTCGGGTCGTTTTTTAATTGAGCTTTTAAGCATACATCTTCTTTTTCTGTTGTTCCCCGTCTTATAGTTCCTTTTATTGGCTGTGAGATGAGCTTGTTGCCAATCTTTTTGATAAATCGTTCAGGACTTGCACACAATAAAAATTTATCGTCTAAACGGTAATATGATGAAAATGGGGTAGGGGATACATTTTTTAGCTTAAAATAGGTATGTAAAGGATTGAGAACTGCATTTTCCGAATAAAACTCCTGGCATAAGTTTATTTCGTAAATATCTCCCCGTTGAATATGGTGTTTTAATTTATTTACAGTTTCCAGGTACTCTTGCCTGGAATATCTTTGAGCAATTTTAATCCCGGGCTCGCCGGCATTATTTTGAAAAGAATTCAGAAAGGATACATTATTTATTTCTTTAAAAATATTTTCAACTTCATCATTATTAGAAATATCAGGAAGAAATGCGATTTGAACGCAGTTTTCAAATACAATAAATATATATTTTGGCTGAAAGAAATGGAGTTCGGGCATTATAATTCCATCAAAGTTATTTGAAGATAGGTTTTCCAATTCATTTTTTAAATCATACGAAAAAAAGCCAAACAGCCAGTCCTGTGTCTTATTAACATATTCTTTTAAAGATTTAAAACCTTCATTATCATTAGAAATAATTTCAGATAAGCGAGCAACACCAACCAGACATTCGTAAGAATTATAAGAAAAGTTTGATTTAACTGATTTGGAATAATTATTACTATCTAAATAAGCAAGTCGTGAAAATTGATTAGCCCAGGTTAAAAGCTTTTGCTTGAAAATTTCGGTATCAGTAATTGGGTATGTTTTGAATATTCGCATTTGAATAACCACTAATTACACTAATTTTTTAACCACAGATTTACTCACTTCATTTTTTATTTTCAAAGGTGTTCGTGAGGGCTTCGCCGTTCACAGATTTTCACAGATTTATTAATAAAAGAAACCTTTGCAAAACCTGTAAAATGTCATTCTGAACGGAGTGAAGAATCTTTTTATGTCATTGGTTATCAACATTATGAGATTTTTCGTTTCACTCAAAATGACAGCTAAAAGTTAGTTTT
>SDBV01003394.1_pt1 | contig 23554 bp, 68 predicted proteins | sample 2277081 | NCBI WGS metagenome assembly SDBV01 (sample SAMN10402039, study PRJNA504765) | marine sediment metagenome | isolation source: marine sediment core GS10_PC15, 223 cmbsf | place: Arctic Ocean: Southern Knipovich Ridge | collected 2010 | reverse complement strand
AACGCCGCCGCTCGCGAAATGTATCTCGGTCACAAGAATAAGCGTCTTCTGGACGCTACCATTGAGTGCAAGGCTTGCAAAAGCACAGGGGTCAGGGAAATTATTGTCACTCACTCAATCCCAGAGGTACCTGCGATTCGAGAGATCCCCGCAGTTGAAGAAATTCTGGACAAAGAAGACAGCGCCATCGTCATCGTAGAAGCCGTGGCCGCAGTTCCAGCAGTCCCGGCAGTTCCCTCAATCCCAGCGGTGCTTGGCAAAACACCCTGCGATGCCTGCGAAGGTACTGGCGGTACGCCAGAGATGGACGAATGGGTACGAGAGTCAGAGCTGTTCTCCATCGCCCACCTAAAGGAACTAATCGTCTCTGTCGAGGTATTCGAGGTGTCTCTGAACCACGCGATCAGGAGACTCAAAAAAATGATGGACCATCCTCCTAAGTCTACAGACGCAGACACTTCCAAAATCGGACAATACACATAGGAGTAACAAATGCCTTACGTTCCCGGAGAAAAAACACCTAATCTCGAAGACGATCGAGCAGTGCTAGATCCCGCAATTGCCTCTCTGGTAGAGGCGATAGGAGAAGTATCTGCCCGGCACGGCTACGAAGCCGCGTTCGCGGGGGAATTGAACTACTCCTTGACACGCATGCTTCAGGAGATTCCTCGCGAGTTAATCAAGCGTGGACAGATCAAAGAGGAGTTGCGCTACTGGATCCAGCCCCTTATGTACGGCGTCCTGAACGATGTCGCTCAGGAGCACAAGCGTCGCGTCAATATCGCCTACGAAGCCGCTCAGATCCTAAAGAGTGGAGATTGCTACGATACCCCGTACTACACTCGACTGGTAGAGGTGGTTGACGAGAGCGGTGTCGTGATTGGTCACCAAGAGATCATGCTCAAGCGCAGCTTAGAGACTCTCAACGTAGACGTTCTCGATGTGCAGATCCGAGTGACACCATCGCCTAAGGCGAGAGAGTCCTCGGAAAGGAAGAATCGAGAAACCGTCGCGGAGGTAGTAACGGGACAGGAGTAAAATTATGTCTGACGACGAAATCCGAGAACCAACTAGAAAGTCCAATGCGGTAACACCGCCCAGGAGATACGTGTATCTCGCTGGGCCTGTCGAGCTTGAGGGTACTTGGCGCAAACGCGCAGGCGAAGCACTTGCCAAAATGGGACTTGAGCCTCTGGATCCGCTCCGTGGAGAAGACCACAAAACCGTAGGAAAGCACATTAAAGCCAGCGTGCCTGATTCTCTACTGGTCATGAGGGATCTCAACGATATGCAGCGCATCAAGATCTCGGGCGGTCTGGTTCTTATGAACCTTTCTACCACTGCCGAGGGGCGCAAGCCAATCGGTACGCTATTCGAGTTGATGTGGCTTTGGGACAACCGTGTTCCAGTCATCGCTGTTATGGGTAGAGATTGCGATCCGAGCTACAAGAACCACCCGTGGATCAAGGAGATGGTTTCGTATGAGGCGACTTCACTCACCGATGCCCTTAATCTGATCGAAGAGTATTTCGTATAAACAAGGAGAAAACAGTGAGCTTTCGCGTTTCTAGAATTGTGTGGTTTGGCAATGGATACGGTGTGGAATTTATCATCGCAGATCCATATTCAATAACCTTCAACACCATCACAGAGAAAGACCCCACACTGGTTACGTCCACTCCCATCTGTGTGGGAACCGATTCTTGTGATCGAAACGAAGGAGAGTCTCTACGGGACTTCGCCATTCGTGCTCGTGAAGAAGGTTTCTCGTTCGCTGAGGAAATGACTATCGAGCACAAAGAGTCTCTTGATCTGTCTACGATCCTCGGTGACGTGTTGGGTGGGGACGCTACAGGTAATGGCCAAAAAAGAAATGAACATTAAGGAAGATCTGTCACTATTGCAAGAACAACTCAACGGTCTATTCAAGACCGTAGAGAGTGATACAAATCTGCCTGTGAACATAGAAGATTATCTCGTCACCCTCAACTCGTTGAAGAAACGAATAAAGGAAGCCTATGAGATGCCGTATGCTCTTGTGGGAGGGACTCAGACTGGTCGCATATCTTCCAAAAATCCAAACCTTGGTGCTAAACCCAGAACAGTCGAGTGGGAGCGCATGAGGGGGTCGGAACGAGAAGCAGCCACGGCTGCAATGAACCCCCACACCCCTCCTCCCGTGACAAACCGGCGTGCTGCGATCGAGCACACTAGGAAGCTGAATGAAAACAGCAACAATAGCTGAAATTCTGAAAGACCGCTGGCTGGACTATTCCGATCGGACGAGTTGGTGCGAGAGTGACGAAGTACACGCCTACTGCTGCATACGTCCAGAAGCCATCCTACACACTAACGTCAGGGGAATGCTGTTCCGCCTAAATGGCCGTACCTACGAGGTCTGCATGGAGGATTATGTGAGCGTCAACGTGGGTGAGAACTGGGAACTGATCTACGCTCACCCCCGAAAAGACGATGTTGAAGATATGACTGAGGAAGAGTGGAATGAGCTTTACGGAGATGGACTGGATCCGGGAGTCGTTCGGGGCGCTTGCCATGATCTGCGGATTCCTGGCCAAGTGGCAGCTAGGGAACGGTAAGAAAACCGGGTGGTTATGGGGTTTTGCCGGTTCCCTCTTCTGGCTGGTATTCTGTATCCAAATCGAGTCACCGACGGGTTTACTAAACAATCTCGTATTTCTATTACTAGCGGTGCGTGGTTACCGATTGTGGACTAAACACGACATGGGGAGATGATCGCAGCCGTCGGGGGATAGCTGCATGAATCGACTTCTTTGTTCCATTCTTCTCTTCGCGCTTTTCTTAGCGTATCCAGTCAGTACCGCAAAACCTCAAGTTTGCGACGACACCTACACAATCCGCACACCAAACATGAGCTACTACGACGCTATGCGTGCTGGCGACAAACTGGTGTTAGCCGCTGCTCCCGAGTGGTATGTTGAAGGCACTCTAGAAATGCCTGTCATCATGCAAGCCAGCCCAAATCTTCTAAAGAGATACGGCGAAGCGTGGATAGACGACGAAGGCGTCTACCACGTCGTTATAGGCCGTTTAGGGCTGATGCTGGCTACTATTGAGGATTTAGCGTCCATCATACTCCACGAATTCGTACACGTCGTTTTGTGGGAGGAAATAGAAGCCCGGGACTGGACCGATAAGTGCAAATCAGCTCGTCAGGAGCTAATGGCGAACAAGGTGGTCATAGAACATTACCTCAAACTCGGGTACACTCCGTATATGTATGCGCACGCCCGCAGCTTATATGCCCGGGCCAAGGCCAAAGCCTTGTTGTTCCAATGCCCAGCAGAGGTCATGAGCGACTTGCCCGAAGTCCCGATGCCTCTAAAGGACTAAAGTTTCAACTCAATTAGACGATACTCAAAACGTAGGTAGACCTAAAATTAGAAGGCAACTAATATGCAAGTATCACGTCTAAGTATTCTAATCCTAATAGCTTTCCTAACCGGATGCGTAAGTCCTGCTCTCTCTAGAGAAGAAGCGGATGCTGCTGCGATCTTGGAAGGATCTACCGAAGTTGCCGGTGAAACAAAGACGGCTGATGAAATATCGGAAGAAGCCAGGAAAGCCAGCATGCGCACTAACGTCCTTGCAGAGACGCGCTGCGCTATCGCGATCCCCTGCCCCCAGACTAAAGGTATCAAGAGGGAAACGGTAATCGGAGATCTGTGGTGGACATGGAAATATGCCATGTGGGGCCAGGGATCTTCTGAGGATTGGAGGTGGGCATGGTAACAGCATTGGCCCTTGTGTCGATTGCACTTCTCTTCATAGGGCTTGTCCTGTGTATGTTGGGCTTGGTAGCAATCAGGGCCATCGAGGTAATCTGGAATGATCTAGGCCCCCTGCTCGAACATGAGATGCTCATGAGACGGATGGAAGTGCGGCTCATGATTGACGACGCGGGATACGAATGCCCGGAATGGTTAAATGATGATGACGAGGACGAAGAGAACGAGGACAAGAACAAAAAAGTGATCCGCCTCGTACCCAAGCCCGGCCTAGTAGACGGTTCCAAATAACTTGATTATCCGGGAGGGGAAAATCATGAAAAGAATAGTGGTATGGTTTATGAACACGGGGGCTTATAGTTGGCTCCTCAAGCATGTCATCCCGTACATCCGATTTACAACGTACTACACCTCGTTAAGGGGAGCCAAGTATAAGGCTGGTTACGCTAAGCTGCGGCCCGGTCACATCCTCGTGACCTTGGACAAGAAGAAGCTCACCTCCATGCTGATCCCAGGAGGCTTTGCCCACGCGGCCCTGTGCTTGAACAAGACGACTGGCCACCTAGCAGATTCTTACGAAATTGCAGAGATGACTCATACGGACTACACGAAGAGTTACTTCTTCGATATCTGTAAAGAGGCTGATCGGGTCGTCATTCTCAAATGCACGGCATGGGACGCCGAGTACACAAAGAGAGTTGTGGCCAAGTGCAGAACATTCGAGGATGCTATCTACGACGTGCAATTCGCTTTCGGCGTCAAAGCCCTGTACTGCTCCGAACTGATCTATCAGGCAGATTTCGAGAAGAGGCTCCAAGTCAACCTTGAGGATCTCGCCGGTCTCGGCCGAGAGTACATCTCCCCGACGGGACTGTTCAATGCCAAGAACGTCAAGGTAGTGTGGGATTCCGACGATGACTGAGCACATTCCCATTTCTGAATTTGATATGGAACAGTTCTTCGAAAGCGTTCAAGATCAGATTAGTGACGTACAAGAACGCCAGAACCGTGGTGCTTTGCTTATCGAAATGATAGAGCCCCTGGACGACAATGAAGAGGCTCCGAATGACGGAGACGTGATAGAAATCGTTGCTTCCGATGGCAAACTCAAGCATGCGGAAGTAATCTCCACTAGCCAAATCGTAGCCTTCCATCCAGAGCACGGTCCTGTTCCGTGCGTAGAAATTTTAGCTGAGGTGATTGACCCCGATCGAATGACCAGAGATGACTTTGAATCTCTATACGGAGAAGAAGACACCCAAGGAGATACCGAAGAACTAGGACCTGTTTGTGAATGCGGAGCAGACCGTTCGGGCTGCCAACAGAACCAAGAGCTTTTCGGAATTCACGCCAACGCTTCTTACGAAGAATAGGCTCCCATCGCAGATGCCGCCCCGACATATCCACAGAGCACCGTTCACCAGTCTTTACGTAACCCTTCAAACGCACTTTTTCGTATTTTTAGAGCAAATTAGAAGCAACTAATGTGCAACTTCCTTAGACTAAAGAGACCACATGACTAAGGATAACCTCTCTCCTCCCGATGACGTTGTTGTTGAGCTATTCCCCAAGACTTACAAGTCTCATCGAAAGAGCTTGTCGAAGTTGCAGAACGTTTTCCAACTGTTCGACTTCATACTACCTAACGGCGACCCTAGCATCTTCAAGATTGAGTGCGATCATCTGACTGAGGATGACATCGAGTGCTTCGCCAACATGGTTGGACACGTCTCCTTCAAGTCTGTAGAGGGCATTCCCAGAGGCGGCATCCCTTTCGCCAAGGCGTTGGAGAAGTACATCGACCCTAAGTCGGAAGTGCATCTTGTTGTGGACGATGTGCTCGCTTCGGGCAAATCCATGACAGACGCTATGCAGGCAGCGTTCGATCGCGGAGAGGAAGTAGTTCGAGGAGTAGTCATATTCTCCAGAGGGCCTAAGATCAACAACTGCGTGCCTATATTCTGTATGCACCATTTCTGGAGTGAGCTATAATGACAGTCGAAGAACGTATCGCTCAAGAAGTAATTGCCTGCTGGATCGAGGACTGCGGCGACATTCCTCCCGATGTGGACTACGACCAACTGGCTCTCTTACTTCACCACGTTGAAGTAGGTCTACAAAGGATGGTTGAATAATGTTTGGTAAGGAATTGATTCTAGACTTGCACAATTGCGACTCCGAGACCTTCTCGAAGACATCCATCGCGGCTTGGTTCGGAACTATTTGCAAAGCCACCAAGATGAAGGCAGTTCGACAAGAGTGGTGGGAACAGTACGGACATGCCGAGCCCCGCCTTAATGGGGTAACGGGAGTGCAGTTCATCTCCACGTCTTCGATCGTAGTCCACTCGTGCCCAGACCTTAACGAGATCCACATCAACATCTTTACGTGCAAGGACTTCGATGCCGAGGTTGCCAAGAAGCTCACAGTCGAGTGGTTCGAGGGAGAGGTGGCGGCCGAATACCTTTTGGATCGTCCATGAGGGAATTCATGGAAGGCTTCAGAAACGTTTTTCAGGGAATACACTGGCCCGATCTCGGTCTTTACGAGTTGGGAGAGTACGCGGGAGCAGGGGTCGTAGGGGCGCTTACAGTGGTAACAGTTGTCTTCATCGGCTCAATCGCTTACATCGCCATAGGGGAAATCACCAAGACGTTCAAGCGCGGGGTCTCCCAGAGAGCCATCAACCCTTTGGTTTCAATACGATCCCATAAAAATATCCCACCTCCAGAAAGGAAACCATAATGGAATCAACGATGGCAAGTGATGGCACCGTAGCACCCCCGACAGTTCCCTTCACCGAGGAAGAAGTCAAGGGGTATCTTGACAAGAACATCGTGTATTGGCGGAAGTGTGCTCCCACGGAGATGCGGGCATCTTACATAGACGCTTACCAAAGCGTGCGGGTTTCTCTCTTCGGAGAGCTTCTCCCGAAAGGAGACGAGTAACATGAATGCAATCACAGAATTCTTCAACGGCAATTGCTTCTGGTCATGCGACTTCGATAAGTGGGGTGAGCCCTTCGAAAGAGGGTACAAGAGATACAACGATAATACGGAATACGTCAGAAACTACCAACGCCGGACTTGCAAAAGCTGTGGGTCGATAGAGGAACGCCGCATAGGAGACTGAGTAACATGGAATCACTAGAAAAGAACAACGCCATCTTCCAAGATCTCATCGGTTACCAAATCGTGGGCGTGGAGCGATACGACGGACGCCTGCTCGTGATGCTTACGGATGGGGACGCCACGAAGATGATCGAGATCGACAGGTACGCGAAGATCGGGCAAAAGAAATGAACGAATTCCTAGCGGACACAGACTTCCTTCAGACCTTCGGTCCATTCTTTGCGGCATTCCTCCTCTTGTTCTTCTTCGCCTGGGCAGCTATTGACACGTTCTCCGGTCGCAGGAGAGAAGCGAAGAAGATAGCGCTCCCTCACACCATGAGCGAAGCAGAATACGTCAGGCTCAACGAAAAGAGAACCAAAGAATGACTATAGCAGAGCTGAGACGAAATACTTTGGAGTTCGTAACAAAGATGCTACCCGATGCCGGTGAGATCGACATCAAAACGGCTACTGAGAAGATCGTCAAGAACTTGGCTTATTTGACCGAGGATGGTGATTTGGTGAGATCTTTTGGAGGACGAGGAGATCTTCGTTTGCCAAGACCCAGGAGAGGCTGATGCGCGGACTAAGTGTCCTCATATACATGGGTGGGATTTTCTTCCTGTCATCTCTTTCTCTGGAGACTCTGCAATCCGCAGGGCTTTTCCTGGGCAGTCTGGTCCACATCCCACTGTTCGCCGGTCTCGGCGGGCTCATGTACTGGGCGCTCCAGAGACATGACACTGTGCTGCGCGGCGCATACGCATTTACGCTCGGGTCCTTATTCGCCGTGAGCGACGAGATCCACCAGTCCTACGTTCCGGGCCGCACCTTCCAGCTCAGTAACATCGACATGGACCTGCTGGGGGTAGCCATAGGGATAATAGTGGTATTTCTTTTCCTAAAGGGCAAAGCCCTGCTTTCCAGCCGCCATATTCATCACTGGTACAGCGGGGGGACCAAATGACCGCCATGAGAACATGCTCTTTGTCTAAGTGGGTGTGCTCGTCAAGTGGGGAACCGCAGCCTGAGGACCAATTCCGCTGGCTGCCTGTATCCGGCAAATTCACAAAGACGTGCGCAGAGTGCAGAAAAAGGAACGCAAAGCACCAAGAAATTTGGAGGGATCTCAATCCAGAAAAGGAAAAGGCTACAACTGCGGTATGGAGGGATAACAACAAAAAATTGCTGGCAGCTTATTCTAAACAATGGCGGGAACAGAAGAAAGGCAGAAGATAGCATGCGAATAGCCCTTCTAGTAGCCCAGATAGGAATCACCCTCTTCCTCGTAGCGCTCACCGTAGAAGCTATAGCCTCTTGGAAGCAGTTGACCGGATTCGACACCTTCATCCTGGGTTTTGCCGCCGGGACCGGCACCTCACTAGGCATCGTATACGGCATCCTCAGGAAACCCTGGACGAGGAAGAAGAAACCAGAGATCAATTCCGGTGGCTGTGGATGTTTACACTGTGATCCTCAGTAGCCGCTAAACGGTGGCTGGTGGATAGCGCCGCTAGCGTGTATAGTGAGTAAGGCACAAGATTTGCATAGGAAGAACAGTCAACAATTAGAAGAGGACGTGAAAATGGACAGGTATGACAAGATTGCAGCATACTCCCGAGTCATGGATCAGGTTGACGCTCTACGAGATGTGGAGGGAAACGAAGACGTGGACGGAGTGAATGGCATGGACAGCTTCGCCTTTAAGAAGGTAGACAAGGCGTATCAGTTGTTAGAGGACGCCCGGGACAAGGTTGTCCAGCAGGGCTAGAACCCACGCCCAGGCGTGGATCACCATCCTCGCTACCGCTCGGGAAGGGCTGTGGCTTTTATGCGTGCTGAGCGCGTATTGGGTGTTTATGAAGCTAGCAGACCAGTGGCTCAAGTTTCGAGCGGTACTGTCCGATAGGAGGGCAAGGCTGCGTGTTGTTTCCAAGAGGAATGGGATGGTCTCGCTGTACGCCGACCTTGAGCTGAAGATCAAGACGGGTGGCGACTACGGTGGCCAACGTGCTGTATTCATTACGGAATTAGCGCGTATGGAAGACGATCTGACCGAGTTAAGAGAGCTTTATGCGGCTATGCGACGAGAGGAAGCCAGTAGAACCGCTAACCGGCGGCGTGAAGCTGTAGCGGCCACCAAGAGGAAGCTGGAGACATGACATTTCTGGAGGTGATTTTTACGATACTGGTATTTCGACTCGTTGAGCTACTTGTCAGAGCTGCGTTCTCGCCGAGAGTGACATAGGAAGTTGTGCAAGATGAGTGCAGTAACTAAGCAGAGCAACGGAGTCGATATCCATAGTATCTCCCCGATCTGTTCCCCCGGGGGACCTATCGAGATCCATTCCCCCCGAGGAGAGCCTGTGTTCAAAGAAGAGGATCGCTGCCCCTCGTGTGGGGCACTCATCCTGTCAGACGCTCATCGGCTGTTCATCTTCTACCGTTCACCGGCCGATATCGAGCATGCGCCGGTCATGGGCGGCACACCCGCCGAATGGCGACCTAGTGCTGAAGAGATCCCGATTCCCGGTGACCGGGGGCCTAATCGCGTGGCGTACTGGCACAACGGTGGCCCCACGGTCCAAGTTCATGAAGGCGACGATGATGGAATGTGGGTCCCATGTTCCAGCTATACTGTGACCCGCGAGGGCCTGCCGTACTGCATGTGGCTGTGCCGTCGCGATCACGTCAGCAACCCGTGCGACGCAGAGTACCTGAGGAGCATCTCGTCATGAGGAATGCACAAAGAAAATCAGAGGAAGCCTGGGAAGCCGTCAAAGACTTAGGTTGGGATGACCCCAACTACTCGTCTGCTATGCAGAGGTTTTTGGACGCATCCAAAGAGTCATGCAAAGAGATCAACAGAGAACTGAAGAAAATAGGCCGGGATAAGGAGAAGATCTCCCGGGAGATGGAAGCGGAAAACGAAGAGTTAAAAATCGAAGTGGAGGAGCTGAAGGCTCAAACGCCAGCAGATAACCACATGACTGAAGAAGACATGAAGGAGATCTCGTCGTGAGAACCCTCTACGAAGACGATCTCTGGGGCTTCTCTGATGACGAGAAGGTGCTGTACGCCAAAGTCATGCGAGGTGGTTCGGTGTCGCTTGGAGATCTCTATAGAGTGCCGAAGACATATTTCCCCAGTGGGGTTGGCGAAGTCACGAATATCGACGCATACAACGTCGAGGGTGACAACATAGACTCCTTCTGGTTGCTTGATCTGGAGGAAGCTGCCTCAGTCGAACCCAGTGACCCGTGCGACAGTGACTTCATGGAGGAAATCTCATCATGACTGACAACATGAATACTATAGAGCCCGGTATGGAGCAGGCTGAGATCGACGACGCCCGGAACCGTGGCTGCGTGGTGAGCATCAACGGGACGGGCCAACGTTGGAGATTGGACAAGGACAACCACGTAGAAGTGTACAGAGTATTCTTTTGCGATGTAACCGATGAACCGTGCGACGATGACTTCATGAGGAGCATCTCGTCATGAAATTTCGCACAGAGAGCAAGACAGAAGACGGAAAAGCTCTAGCTCAAGAGTACGCGAAACGTTTTCCCGAGGCGGTAGAGGAAACTCTGGAACAGCTAATAAGAGTTGACGATTCCAACCCGTGCGCGTGGTGCGGAACGGCCAACAACAAGCACTCGCACCTTTACGGCAAAGAAATCAAGCGAAAACGAGAATTTGGAAATGCCGTGTTGATCTGCGAAGGACCAGATTTTCCCGTGGGCGACGAAAACCTGCTTGAAATAACTTGGCTGATGTTTCGCTGCGTAGTCACCCCCGCACCCGATAACCCGTGCGACAGTGCCTTCATGGAGAACATTTCGTCATGACAGAAGTACAAAGAAAAGTTTTCAAAGCCCTCGATAGGATGGAGCGGAAAATCCGAAATATAATAGCGGAGAATGAAGAATTAAAAATCGAAGTGGAGGAGCTGAAGAATCAAATGCCAGCCGATGATCCGTGCGGTGACTTCATGGAGGAGATCTCCTCGTGACAACAGATCACGAACTGCGCGAAATCCGCCGCGAGATTTTTGACGAGGCTATCCATAACTACGGGCGTAGAGCCGTCAAAGACCTTCTCGATGAGATAACCAAGGAGGCACGCGACGAATTAGAGGGAGATGAGCTTGCTTCTGTCCTCGGAGAAATCCAAGAAGAGGTTAGAAACCTCGACCTCGATTCAGAGCCGCCCGAAGACCCGTGCGACGAAGAGTTCATGGAGGACATCTCCTCGTGAGACGACGCCCCGTTATTGAGCACCCTCTGGACGACTGCACTCGCTGCCTGGGCACGCGAGGAGGAGTACCGGGGCTTGAGCATAATCTTTCAGCTCACAACGATCGACTCGTCTGTACTGACTGCGCGGCTGATTTTCTTAATCAAGCGGGCTTAGAGCTTCCCTGCCCTGTCTGTTGCAAAGACCTGTGCAAGCACAGGTGGGTGCCTTTTGAGGTAATGAAGGAAGAGATGGACATAGGCAACATCCGAACCATCTGCATGGATAGCCACCTCTTAGACCATTTTGTGTTGATCGTACACTGCCAGGATGATAACCCCATGACCGAAGAAGACATGCTGGAGATTTCGTCATGACTGCCCGGAGCCCGGAAGACAACAAGGACAAAATCCTCCATGAAATCTTCGACAGCCAGTGCGATCCCCCGTGCGGATACTGTGGTGATGCTGACCACCTTGACAAATGGCTCGATGAACACCCATGCCCCTTCTGTGGAGGTCACTATAATGACCACCACTATCTGACAGATGACAATATTAAGGAAGCCGAAAAACAGGGCTGCACTGTCTCCATCTGCGACGAGGAAAGGCAAGGCACAGGCCCGGGCAGTACATTATTCTGCATGGTCACTTCGCCGCCCGAAGACCCGTGCGACAGTGACTTCATGGAAGGTATCTCATCATGAGTGGACCCGGTAACTGTGGATGCCTCGCCTGTAGAGCGCCCGGTCTCTTCGATCGGCCGCTAAGAAGATATGGACGCGGGCACAACGGCAAACATTGGGTTGTTTGCCCACCCTGCTACGACCATCTAGAGGAGCATTTTCATGAGCCCGACTCTTCTTGGAAGGAAGGGGTAGGACTCACACATAACAAAGAAGAGTGTCTTCTGGAAGGCACAGGCTGTGTAGCTTGCGGAAAGAGTCACAGAGCCATCCTAGAAGAACCAACTACGCCGCCCAAAAACCCGTGCGACATGGACTACATGGAGGACATCTCCTCGTGAGTTGTGGATGCGCCGCCTGCAACAGGGGTACACCCCAGAAGGGATTCTTCGCTGAAGAGGTGGTCTCTCTTGAAGAAGCCCTCGACAGGTACCCGTGCATACACTGCGGAAGCCACTACAACAACCACATGAATCTGTCGCAGGACGACATAGACCATGCCAGGGACCGGGGGTGCGTGGTACATATCTGCGAGAAACGCCAACGCTACACGTTTGACGAGGATGGTTACGAAGAGGGACCAGCATTCTTCTGCGTTGTGATAACGCCACCCGATGACCCGTGCGACAGTGACTTCATGGAAGAGATTAGCTCATGATTGTTGTAGAGTGGGAATTCCTAGTAATAGAGGCGAAGAGGCTAGGTATTCCCTTGGAGGAGATGGTGGCAGATCTGGAAAAAGATCCCGACTTCACAATCGTGGGGAAGCCAGACTCGTGCCACTGCGGCAAGCCGGAAGTGGAGCATAAATGGATCAGCGAAAGAGAGCTTACACTGTGGAGACCGGAACTCGGGTTCAAGAAAAATTCCTGTGCTCGCCGTCCCCGCTCGGGCTCTACAGAGGAATCTCCTGAGCTGGTCTTCAAGGTGTGGAGCCCTCCCGAAAAACCGTGCGACGAAAACTTTATGAAGGATATCTCATTATGACCTTAGCGAAACCCGGGCCGATGCCCGGCCTAGACTTGAGCGACGACATAGAAAAGATCTTGCCGTGTCCCTTCTGTGGCGGTCGAGAAACAGAGACCGTAATGAACGACGGCGATGTCTCTCTTGAATGCTTGCACTGTCACGCACACGGACCTTGGGTAGATGAGGCCCTCGAATGCCCAGCCGAAGCGTGGAACAGTCGAGACCCAGACACAACGCATGTCGTAGAGGACCCCGGATATGAGTGAAACAGGCTGCGGAAAAGTGATTCGCCTCTTCGACAACGGCGACGATGCTGGACAGCCCTTCGAGGAAGAGTTGCTGTGCGGAAAAACAGCTCCCGACGGCGTAAGTGTCTATCTTTGTAAGGAGTGTAGAGCATGAGCATGACAAAAGGTGAAGAAGTAGGAACCGTCATCGTTGTACTCTTGCTGTGTGCTTCCGTAGCCGTATTTGCTTACTGCATGGGAAGCTGGTGGGGCGAATATCACGCGCTACGCCAGCCGTGCGCGGCGTTGTGTCAAATACCGGAGGCTATACAATGAGCGATATCTGCCGAACCAAAACCCTAGAAGTAGAAGTTCAGGAAAATGGTATTATCCGTGGACCCGATGGGCGCATCATTGCGCGACTAGCTGAAGGTATTTTCGAAGATCTTGTTGAGGGTCCTGTTGCTGATCTTAACGAGACCCGTGAGATGATTAAGCAGATCGTTAATCTGCGTGCGAAGGGCGAAATCACACGTTCAGAGGCGAATCGTCGCATCAAGAATCTAGCCCAGGAGGAGGAAGCCCGTAAGCAAGCCCGGAGAGTAGCCCGAAAAGAGGCCCAAGCTAAGGCTAACCGTGGGGTTTTTCGCAAAATCCTTGATTTCCTGACGCCGTAAGGTTATTTACGGGCAGAAGTCTCTAGAAAACTATCGAGAAGTTGGAAGACTGCTTTCAGCCGCAACTCGACTCTGCAACGAAGTAGAACAATTACGGAAGAGAACCTAATGACCCTGATCGACTATGGCGCAATCGGCACTATGAAAGAGCGCGAGCTTCTCTACATCCTGAATGGAAAGCCCGTCTACAGAGACGAGCTACACCCGATAGGCGAATCTCTGATGAAGGGCTTCCCTTGGAAGGAACTTTGGTACGCCACCTGCGCAATGGCCGGTGCGTTGTTCGCTTTGTGGATGGGAGGGGGATGGGAATGAACAAGTACGGAGCTTGGGAAGCAGCCTATCACTGCAAAGGATGTGGAGAAGAGATGGACAACGACGCACGCCTGCACAGCGGTGGAATCTGCCCCCTGTGTGGAAACGCTAGTGTGGGCTCAGTCGTAAAGTGCGACAAACGAATCCGCAGAAAGGTATACAAACCTCGCATAGGGCGACGCGAAGCTATTGAAGCTACCCGAGCCCGGAGCAATTCCTTCTCGTTCTTTTGTTACAGAGTCGTTACATTCTTTCGAAGAGCGCGACCACAACTAGCAAGAGAATTTACCTGGGAGTATAAAGAAGCAATATGTATGTCAAACTAATCAAGTGCGGAAACCACACCCATAAGACGTGGGAAGCCGCAGCAGCGTGCAGGAGCAAGCGATGGGCATCTTAATAGCGGTAATTGTCCTAGCTGTCTTCTTATGGGGTTGCACTTTGGTGAATGAGTCATGAGCAACATCCAAATTCCCGACAACATGGAAGAAATACTAGATCGCCTCGGCGCGTGCGGTATGGGATATCCTGACCTGGGCCTACCCTGTATCCGTCCGAAGGACCACAATCCGTTTCATGACTGCTTCGCTCTGGTGGAGAGACCAGATGGCAAGATCTGGGGCGTCTACATGCAGCAGGACGGCAAAGACTGGGTTGACGAGCCGACCACGTTCCCGACCGACCTTGTGATCTCGACTCCTCTCTTCAAAGAACGCACAACTTATCGAAATACCGCCGAAACGGATGAGAGTTCGCTACCCGATAGAAGAGGGCTAGTTGCACATTCGAGGTCGAAGTCATAATGGAGACTCACTTCAAAGGCCCCAGAGGGGAGTACCGGTGTACTATTCACAACGCAAATGCTCTTCCGAACGGATGGCTCGTGGAGCGACTTGACGGGCTCAAGAGACATGTAGTAAGCATGCACATGACTCGCGAAGATGCTTTCAAACACGCGCGGGGGATGTCTGGACTGCACGATCCTCCCGACGTTGTTGTCGTTGACGAACCGCTGCCCGATAGACGGGGGCTAGTTGCACATTCGAAAGGTAAAACATGCAACCAGGGCCGCAGTGGTTCACACGAAGGCTAAGTCATGATTGAAGCAATCAATAGCTTATTCAAGAATATGCTAACAGCTCTCAAAGTGAGAGACGGTGGCAGAAAGAAGCCCCTATGCGACGTGACGGTCTTCAAAGGACCGAACGGCGTCTTCTCAGTAGCGCAAGACGGGGATCTATGGTCAGTTGAAAAAACTCCTGATGCTCGTGATAACTCGTTCAACAAGAGGGAATCCCTCTCTCCTGGGAGAACGAGCTTCAAAACGCGCTTCCCAATAGCTCCAAATGACGAACACGCAGGTTCGTTCGACCGGCGCGACAAGGCGATAAAGGCCGCTAAAAAGTGGTCCGGTCTATGGTCCCATCTAGATACCCCTCCGGTTCATCCTGTCCCGAACCGCCGGGCCGCAATCGCGCACACGAAGGCTAAGTCATGAGGAAGTTCCTGCTCAAGAAGTTCATCGAATTTCTCATGAAGAAAGACGAAGGATGGGATACCCACAGACCAATGGGACAGAAACCGAAACGCTCGAAGGGACCTCCCCTATGCGACGTAACAGTCTTTAAGGGGCCTAGCGGGGCCTACTCGGTCTCGATGGCTGTAGACGAGCTATGGCATGTTGATAAAATTTCCGAGGGACCTGAGTGTACGTACTCAGACGGAAGAACTAACATCAGAACAATCCACCCGAGAAGCAAAGACGACACACCCAGAGGCGCGTTCATTAACGGAGACAAAGCAATGATGGCTGCTAAAGACTGGTCCGGTGTGGATCTATCTCCGCCGCCGCCGGTTCCTAACCGCCGAGGTCTAGTTGCACATACGAAGGCTAAGTCATGAGAAGCAAAGGCAAATTCGCTAAGGATGTGATGGGACCTGAAGGTCGTCTTTTCAGAATTGACGTACAGGATGGCGAAGGAAACAAGTGCGTGTGGTCCGTTGATGAAATCCTTGGTGACGGTAATTTACAAGGCTCGACACTCATGGGAGTGTACAAAACTCGCGGAGACGCACACGAAGCTGCTCTACAATTTGCAGGGGTTTCTGATTGGAAACCTGAACCCTTTAACCCGTTCGTAGATCGCCGGGGGCTAGTGGCACATTCGAGGAGACAGCATGGGTAGGCACGATCTCGAACCGTATGCGCTGCACCCGGATAACTGCGAGAGATGCGCAGGTATGATGGGTGGTGTTCGCGGCAACGAGAACAGACACATCGAGGACGATGGGTTTCGAGTTCTGTGCGACTACTGCTCGGTCGAAGTAGATAGCGGTCTGGACCGAGACATAATCTGCAATGACTGTCACAGACCACTCAGCGCGCACGTAGTAATGAAGATCGAACAGGTCGAAGCAATCTGGGCTCAAGGAATCGCGCTCACTACCTGCGGCGATGTATCCTCTCATGACTGGGAACCGATAGGGGTTCTAGTGGCTGTGGACCCGAAGCCCGATAACCCGTGCGACGTGGACTACATGAAGGAGATCAGCTCATGAGTTTCTGGAGTTTTAAGAAACCGGAAGAAAAACGAATCGCATTTGACGTGGAAAAGGAAGCTCTAGAGCAGATAGACGAACTCATGAAGAGAACAGGCTGCAAAAGCCGGGCCGATCTCTTCCGCGACAGTCTACGACTGTTTTCGTGGTGGACAGAAAAGCAGGACGAAGGTTACACAGTCGTCCTTAGAAAAGACGGCGAGGATACCGTCGTCGAGTTGAAGAGGGTGCCGTGAACGAAGATGACATACTAGCTGAATGCCTCGAAGATCCAGAGGTGAAAAAGGCTGGCGAAGAATTGAGAGATGCAGTATGGGCGCACGCGCCGAACGGCAAGTGCTTCGGCATGACACCTATCGAAGCGTTCTGGCTATGCGCCGAGGCTTTCGCTAAGATGAAAGAAAAAGGCATACTGAAGGAAGAGAAGGACACTGTGAAGATATCGGATCTGGTCGAGGATGTAGGAAGCACCTCTGCTAGTATTGCTCGCCCTTCTCGCATGAGCCAAGTGAAGAATGAACCCCCGATGGGCCGTAGGGCCGCAGTGGAACACACAAAAAGGAAAATCAAAGATGGAGAATACTAATACTGTACCCTGCGTGTGGGTTGCCTGTTCGTGCAACGCATCCGACTCGTGCAACGAATGTGGAGGAACAGGCGGCAAGTACACGCCGGTCACAAGAATACGAGTAACGACCCCTCCGTGGACAGATCAGCTAGGGACGATTGAAAGAGTAGACGGTGCCTACAACACCATTAGACTCGACTCCTCCGAACACCCGGACGACGTGCAGGAATTGTACCCTAACGAGTTCGTAGTTCTGTGCCACAGGTGCGAGCACGACAAACACGAGCCCGGCCAGTGCGAAGTCCTGCACATATACGCGCGAGGCCCAAACGATCCACCCGGAAACCAGGGCTGCCTGTGCGGCGTGGACCTAAGAAGCCTCACCACGAACAGCCCGGCGCTCAGTAATGAAGATGCGGGGTGGATCTTCGTAAAAGACGGCGAGGAGAAGACATGACACATGCAGGACACGAGATCGTCGAATGCGAATGCGGCAAAATAATCAGGCAGTGTCGTTGCATAGGCTGCTTCAAGTCTATCATAATCCAACGCCCCTGCAAGTGCGAGGTGGATGAAACATGAGCAAAGCAGAGCAGAGTAGACTCCGACTAGCCTGTCCAAACGAGATGATAGTCAGAGGCTTGTCCTTTCGCTTAAAAGAGGCGCAGCACATCCTGTTTGGGCTGAAAACCATAGGCGACGTGCTTGACCCAGAAGGTAAATTCGCGGCCAAGGTTCAGGCGTTCCTCGAAGAAGCCCATTCTGGAATCGAACTGCTAACGCCCGAGCTTGGCAAGCAGAGGAGAGAGTTCGTTCAGTCCGAACGCAAGAGGGACAAGTGGGCATCGCCTTTCTGCATAGATGGCTGGATATGCCCGAAATCTCCTACAGGCGCGTGCAAGTACGAGAACGGCGACTTTGATACCTGCGACCACTGCGGCTTCCCGGAGGAGAGGAAATGATATTCAAGAGACGCTCAAAATTCTTCTGGGTGGAGGCATTCTTTTACCTCGCCATTCTCGTTATGTGCATCCTCGGCTCGTATGGAGTCTTCGACGCAAAAGCTCAAGAGGGACTCTCTGTTGATATATGCGAAAGCTGGATCGAGATTCCTGCTGATTCCAGAATTATGTTTTTGCGCTGGGGAATAATAACCGAGCTGCTGAAATCGAACCTGGAAGAAGAAGAAAGAAGCTCTCTAGCCATTTGCCTCGGCGAATACAAGAACATAAAAGACCTAGACGAAACCATCATGAACGAGTGCCGCAAGGGCGAAGAAGAGAATCTAGCAGAAGTATTCGATAACAGCCTATATCGGATGATCTTCAAGTGCTTGAAGTGGGTGAATGGAGAAAAGGAATGAAGACCCTACATAGGCCGCTAGGCCGAAGCCCCGTGAACTCTGGTCACGTTCTTGATACCTGCGAAGAAAGATGTTTCGATACAGATTCGGAACTGAAGAACATGCCTGAGGACATCGTTCGCCACTTCGTGCAGAATGGGCTGTGCGTTGGTTGTAACATCAACGTGAACGAGCATCGCGTGATCGCTTCTGATGAGATGAACTCAGAGTGGATGATCTGCTGGACCGAGACTGGAAACTGCTCGCAAAACGGCCCGTGGGCCAAACATTTCTGCGTGAAGGCGGAGGATCATCCTAACCACCAGTCACGCGAAGAGTTCGAAGAACTTTACTCATAAGGAGAAGACCATGTGGTTAGCTGATGGAATGATTGCTGTGGAATTGGCAGGTTTAATCGCTGGCGGGTCTGCGATCATAGGTTTTGCTCTTGGATGCTTTCTGATGGAAGACAAATTATTTCGTAGGATGTATAGGGATAAGCCCCAGAACGCACCGACCATCATCCAACCAAAAAGAGAATAAGGAGAAGATTATGTGGTATACTGAAGGAACGATTGCTGTCGAGTTGGCATTTTTGATCGCTCAAGGATCTGTGCTCATAGGTTTTGCTATTGGATGTGTTCTGACCGAAGCCAAGTTTCGTAGAGTGAATAGAATTAGAGCTAATCGGGGATAAAAATGAGCCACCCGAAATACTTTAAGCAGCGCGACAAGTTTCGGTGCGGGCCTGTTGCAATACTAAATGCTCTCAAGTGGGCAGGTGTAGCCGTTACTGTCAAACATGATCTCCCCCGGCTCTGCCGCTTGTGCTCTTGCGTCGATAGCGGAATACAGCATGAGGCAATGAACAGAGGACTGCGAAAAGCGGGACGTGGACACTTCACGACACGTCTCGTATGGCACCCGAAACTCCATGAAATTGAGAACCACCTTAGGTCTGGCGGAGCTATTATCGTCAACTATCACTGGGAGAAAGTGACGAGATACCATATTGAGATATCTAGACATTACGTTCTGATGTCCGACATGAGCGACTCAGGAACTTATTTCGGCATGGCAAACTATCAACAGAAACGCCCTGCTTACCAAAGAGTTCATAGAAACACAATCAAGAACCATCTGCTTCGGTACCAACGAGTTGATCGAAAGTACAAAGCGTGGTTTCTTACGAAAGAGACAGACGACCAACGATAACATCAATGAAGGTGATCGAGCCATTTTACGCAAAAACATCAAGTGATGAGAGCTAACCGAAGACCATGAAAATAGCAGTGTCGAAGAGTGAACCAAACGAACAGATAACAACGTGTGCAACGAGTGAACCAATTTGCCAAAAAACAGCAATGGCGCAGAGTAAGACAGATCACCTAAACACATCATATAGGAAGATCGAGTCAACTAAAGGGATAATAGCAGCATATAGGAACGAGTCAATGATTCTTCTGGGCAGAGACCCGGACCAGCAAACACCCCCGCTGGGCCGGGTCTCGTCTGTCTGGAGATCGCTGTGAGCAATTGCAATATTTGTGGAGCATTAGAATACTGGCACGCCGATGGCGAAGGCGCGATAGCTAAGCCCTACTGCCACAGATGCAACCCCCAGGAGACTGCGGTACTGCCCTTGGACGTAGGCAAGGACTACGACATCGACGAGAGCGAGATTCACGGCATGCCAGCGCCCGATTTTCAGATCTACGGCTCTGATGGCAAAGCCACTACACTCACTGTTGATGGATCCAAAATCATAACAGCTTATGATGAATTGCCTGATACTGGCGAGCAAGGCCAGATGGCTGTCAAGAAAGGTGAGAACATCACCTACGTCTTTGATGGTGAAGAATGGCAGAACCTCGGCGAAGCTCTGCTCGGGAAGAAGCGTTCTGTTCTCTCTCCTCGGGATAAGAAGATTGACAGAAGAGCAGCCATCGCGGCGACGAAGGCCAAAAATGCCTAAAATACCTAACTACACGCCCCGTCCTTCCACCAAGACCAAGTTCAAGCGCTCTCCTGCCAAGGATAAGGCCGACACAGCCGACCGACGAAAACGCTTGGGCCTAGACGTTTTTATCTACAACTGTGACGCATGTGGCAAGGAACGCGCACACTCCAGCGGCTACATGTTCGTCGTGATGCTTGACGCAAACTGGCTGTACTTCTGCAACGTAGACTGTTGCGACTCATGGGAGAAAAGTAACCCGGAACTGAAGAGTCGGACTATAGAACCCGTAACCGATAGACGTGGCGCAATTCTTGCAACGAGAAAGAAAAATGAAGAAGCCGATTTTGCTTGAAAGACATAGCCACCACACTCCGCAAATCGCGAAGGGTACCTACCAAGTAGGCACCCCAGTTGCGCATGACTTGCACTACGACACGGCGGGTGCGATGTGGCAGCAAGGTCACGTCATTGTCTATCCAAACGGGAAGAAGGTGACTCTTGGGTTTAATCCCAAATGGCAGCCCGGCCAGAAGGCCGAAACCTGCCGAGAACTCTACGGCGGTCTCCCTCTTGAGGTGCCCGCGCCCCGCAGGCGCGAGGCGATCGAACACACTCGCCGGAAGCTGGGGCTCTGATGACTAATGTTGGACCTCTGCAATGGAAGGTGAGTAGTGAACATGCCATGTGCATAACAGTGTGTGACATGCCCGTACATATGCACACCACCGTCAACTTGACGATTGTATCATATCCCAACCCTCGCAGGCGCGAGGCGATCGAACACACTCGCCGGAAACTGGGGCTCTGATGGCTAAGGATCTACCTGTGTACGGAAATCACATACCGCCGAACCCGCGTCTCGTTCCTTGCGTCGAGTGCGGCCATGACAGAACATGGCACCGTAATGGTAGCCCCGGAAAAACATGGACAGATGAAGAGTGGGAAGTAGAGATGGCAGGAACCTGGGATCAAGGTCTGTGCCAGTGGGATGAAACACAGGGAACCTCGCTCGTGAACGACGAAGACCCGAACGACGAAAACAAATGCCTGTGCAAGGCGTTCAAGCATCCAAACGCGCCCAGGCGACGTGAGGCGATCGAACACTCTAGGAGTCTCTGATGGATAAGAGCGAAGTGCGCGTTGAATACGATCGTGTCTCTTGCACATACAAGGTTTACTGCCCAGCCACGATCGACAAATGTCGGACGATTTACGTAATCAGTGAAGCGGACATGATGAAGTGGACATCCGATATAGACAAAGAAGAATACTACGATCCCCAAAGCGGAATGAATCATTGGGATCTCGTAGAGCACATCCTTGACAAGCATCTTCTCCCGCCTCGTAGACGCGAGGCGATCGAACATACCCGGAGACTAGGGCTCTCGTGATAATAAATTGGCTACGGGCAAAACAGACTCTTGGAGAGGCCATTGCGGAAGATGTCCTCAGCAATATCACAGGGCACAGGGGGCCTCTCTGTGGAAACTGTAATTCGAGAACTGAGGAGCGCGTAGGCTCCACTTTACCTTACGGCTATATTTGCCCGAAGTGTGAACAAATCTGGTGGCCTCTCTCGAATCGGCGCAAGGCAATTAAACACTCTAGGAGTCTCTGAATAGAAATGGATATCACACAATTAAGAAAAAGCTCCAGACGAAGTTGGAGAGTTGAATGGGAAGGCAAGGAGATTTTAGGATTAGATTCTAAAATTTCCGAAGCAGAGCTTCCTTACTTTGCCCTCAATAAACAAATAGACCATTTAGAAAATATGCTTTCTCTTCTTGAAGGTGATTCTTTCAGGTTTCCAATTATCAATAAACAATTAAAAAATGCAAAGCTACTATTTGCTTTTAGATATGAGTGGGAATTCTCCACCAAAGCCTATCCCTTCAAGTACAAATGGATTTACTACAAGTACAAAGAGCTATTAAGCGAAGGGAATTTGGCGATCGAACACACCCGGAGGCTCTGATGGGAACGATATTAGAAAAGCATTTACATAATAAAGCCGCAGTCGAAAAACAACTGACTCGCCTTAACGAAAAACCGCGCGAACACAAGCTCGGCTGCGACGAGATGCACGGACACATGGCACCCAAATGCTGCTCCCCATCATGCTGGTGCCTTCCTTTGCGCAACTTCGAGAAGAACAACCCCAACAACGCACTCACACGCTGGGAGATAACAAGCCAGAAGCTAACTGAAGACCAGAGGGCGCGCATAGATTCTTTCATCCACGGCATGGAGAGCTGTCTGAAGTTTGCCAATGGACGCATGTACCTGGGGCTGGAAGCCAAGTCGATGCTAGCCTGGGAATTCTACAAAGTGGACAATGAGGAGCGGCCCAAACCGAAAGGGCGACGCGACGCCATCGAGCACACTAGGAGCCTGAACGTCCTGGCGACTCAGGAAAAGCTATGATCTGTGGCGACTGTGGCGAGCGCGAAGGCAAACCTCTCACCACCTCCATCGTGGACAAAAACGGGCTACTCAAGGAAGCAAAGGTAACCCCCGGTTGCCAGTGCTCTGTGTGTTATCCCCACAGGTGCGAAGAGTGCCGAGAGATCCTCGGCCACCTTGCCGGAGTGATAGTCGATTTCCCTCCCCACAAGAAACCTCAAAGACGCGCAGCCATCTTGGCGACCCGGAGGAGTCTCGATGGCTGACTGCTGCAAACTGCGAGGCTTCGAAGACGGGTGCTACATGTGTCTGCCGTACTGGTTCCCGAAGCCGGAGAGCGGAGACCTGTGGGGAAGACACTGCATGTTCTGTGGGAACGACTGGGCGGAGCTGGGATCCTGCAAGGAATGCGCTGACACCTACGACAAACTCAAGGCGCGCGGAGAGCTACCGAGGCGGCGCGAGGCGATCGAACACACGAGAAGCGCTCTCGGCGACACTCCGACGGTAGCCTAGCCACCGGTCACCGGCTACCGATTACCTGTGGTTGATGTGGGGCCTATCTAAACCCCCTCCTCTGGGTCCCATATTCTAAAATAAGGGTAATTTAATACCTATTTAACCCCTAAATAGGGACTCCGGTTCTAAAAGACATCTGGCGAAATACCCCATCCTGAACTCACAAAGTAGGTACCATAAATCTGTCAGAAAGTAGGAGTCCCACGTTTCTTT
>SDBV01003393.1_pt1 | contig 23557 bp, 18 predicted proteins | sample 2277081 | NCBI WGS metagenome assembly SDBV01 (sample SAMN10402039, study PRJNA504765) | marine sediment metagenome | isolation source: marine sediment core GS10_PC15, 223 cmbsf | place: Arctic Ocean: Southern Knipovich Ridge | collected 2010 | reverse complement strand
CTGCTGCTTCTCGATAAGCTCGCGTTGCTCTCGGATGATACGATCTTTCGCGTCCATGCGAGAATAGTAACGATAAACCCATTTTCATGCAGCGCCAATTCTCCGAAGCCGTGAACGGTTACTTAAAAACCCCCAAGAAAATGGCCAAGTGTTTCAGGCTACTCGGTATTCAACAGAAAAAGTGCATGGTCAGAGACTGTTCGCCGAAACCGTGCCCAGAGTGATTGCCGGAGTCGCCTTTGTAGCTCATGCCGGACCGCTGGCCCGCACGGCCCGAAGTCAAGAGAAGCGCGAGGTTAATGTCTGGTGCTGGCGCGCACCGTTTCGTGTACTGTCCGAAGCGAAATCATGCCGCGATCCATCTCGGGGCAGCGGTTGGCGAGACTGTGGATAATCCCAATGCGCACAAGTCGCCTTTGGAACCGGGGGGCGCTTGGCTGTATGCGTTCTGTCCCGTTCGCTGCAGACGCGACTAACGAGTTGATTTAGAAGCAAAGGGCACGAGTCGATCCGGGACAGCCAGACACCACGTGCGTGAACACGCGTTGTTGCCCAGTATACCTGTCTTTGAAGTTGCGCAGATGGTACAGATGTGGAGGCAAGTAGTGTTGTTTTGTTCGCTTAGGTGTCCGCAACAATCGCGACGTCTTGGCCGCCGCGTCGAGCGACCAAAACCGCGATTTCGGACCGAATGCCGGCAAATCAGCGGCAAATCCACGTTTTCGAACCGTGCGAGCGCAACTTCAAAGATACCTGTTCAGCGGTGGTTTCGAGCCCGTTCAAAGGGCACCAAACAGCCCAAGAAGTGTATGAAGCGATGAATACTCCTCCTTTGCTCCGCCCGGCGTTTCTGTTGCTGATATTGATCGTCGGCCATGGTGCCGCCCATTGGCTTCTGGCCATCGTGCCGGACAACGAATCGATTGTTGCGCGTTCTGAGCTTCAGGGATGGATTGCAACCAGTGAAGTTATCTTAGCAGCTACATGGTTGACGATTGGTACCTCACCGATCGTTTTGCGCCTGTCCGGCTTCTTGCTGGTTGTCTTTCTGCTGGTTCTGACACTTTCGCCCTACTACATGGCACTATCAACCCCTTGGGATGTTTTATACTGGGGAACGTATTTTTGGGCATCGGTTGGTGGATCCCTCAGCATGTGTGCCCCGTTCGAAAGCGCTGGCGTAGTTCTGGCGTTGTCGATCGCTCGACGCCGGGGGTTGCGCGCGCACCATCCAAGCGATCGTGCCAGGAGGACGTCAGCGGCGTCTAATCGTACACTGTTGCAGTTCTCGTTGTTGGATGTCTTTGTCGGCATCACCGCATTTGCGTTCTTGCTTGGAAGCATCCTTCTGATGCAGCCCTATCCATCGTGGATTGCGGACTTGTGTACTCATTGGTGGTGGTGGTGGTGGGAACCGGCGCCAGAGACATCCCTTCTGCTTTTCATGCATGCCATGGATGGTTTATGGGCTGGAGTGTTAGCGTTGCTGGCATTGTGGGCTGTGCTTTCGCGCAGGACGGCCTGGTTAAGAGTTCTCACGTTACTCACAGTTTCCGTGGTGTTTTCCTTTGTCACACTCTATGCTGCGTATTGCATTGACCCGAGAATCGGCATACCTGGCGCTTACAGTCTGATCGAAGCCGTCACCGTGCCAGTGTTCTTGGCCGGGTCTCTGGCAATCGTGCGGTGTTTTGGGTATCGTGTCGTGGGACGATTCCGGATTCCGGGCGGATTTCGGGGACACGAACCGATATGATTCCGGGAGATTCGGGAGAGATTCCGGATAATTCCGGGTCATTGTCATTCGGCCGGGTAGCCCCGGGTGATTGCTCACCCGGGGCTCCCACAGATCCGGACGTGCAGGACTACCGCATCCGGTTCCTCAAGTAACGCCTTCGCTTCGCTTACGGCACACCGAGTGGATCGCCACCGCGTACGGGAGGCGGTATCGCTCCTGGAGTCGGGCGAACCAACTCCAGGCGGAGTCATTGGGGTCAGGCCGTGAATAGTGAATAGCGTGGGCTCGATAACCTGAACCGGCTCGACGCCATCAAGGACGACAACAGCGGCTCGCCCGGCAACGTGCTGGTTCAGTACAGCTACCTGGGGCTGGGTACGATCGTGGTCGAGGATTATCCGGAGCCACAAGTGAGACTGGACTACTACGGCGGGAGCTCCGGCACCTATGCCGGCTTCGACCGCTTCGGCCGCGTCATTGGGGTCAGGCCGTGAATAGTGAATAGCGTGGGCTCGATAACCTGAACCGGCTGGACGCCATCAAGGACGACGACGGCCAGAGCCAGGCACCGTTGACTGTTTTGGCCCAGTACAGCTACCTGGGGCTAGGTACCATCGTGATCGAAGATTACCAAGAGCCCGACGTAAAGCTCGACTACTTCGGCGGGACCTCGGGCACCTACGCCGGCTTCGACCGCTTCGGCCGGGTGGTCGATCAGAAGTGGTACGACTACGGGGCCAGTGCGATCCGCGACCAGTACACCTACGGCTACGACCGGGCCGACAACCGCAAGTACCGCGAGAACGTGGGCCCGTCGGCCAAGGACGAGCTGTATGCCTACGACGGGATGTATCAGCTCACCAACTTCGACCGCGGCGACTTAAACGGCGGCAAGACGGCCATCTCGGGCACGCCCGTGCGGGAGGAGGATTTTACCTTCGACCCCAGCGGCAACTGGACCGATTACGTGCAAAAGACCTCCGGCACGACCGATTTGGACCAGGACCGCACGCACAGCAAGGTCAACGAGGTGACCGATATCACCGAGACCACCGGGCCCGCCTGGGCCACGCCCGTACACGACGCCGCGGGCAACATGACCACCGTGCCCAAGCCGTCGAGCCTCACCAACGGCCTGACGCTGAAGTACGACGCATGGAACCGGTTGGTCGAGGCCAAAGACGGCCAGACGGTGCTGAGTTGCTCTTCTTGACCAGGGGATTGACGTTCGACGTGCCGGGGACGGCGGTGGCGGGGGCTGGTAAATGGACTTGCATGATTCCGGGAATTCGACGCATTGAGTCCCGGGGGCGACGCCAGAGAATCACGCCGCGTGGCCGCGGCGGCCAAACCGTTCTTCTCCCGGAATCACGCAACCTTATTTGCGCCACCAGGGAGAGTCCGGCGCAACAGGATTATGCGGCAAGCTGTCGCTTGCCGAGTCGTACGCCGTCTACTCTGCCGAATTCGGGACCTGTGACGCTCCGGGAATCGCGCGAGTCTTGCGGGACCGTACAGGTTGGCAAAACCTTGCTTGCACTGGCCGGGCGTCGGGGGAGATTTTTTTCTAAAGTCGAAATCGCTTGGCCTCTCTCGACTTAGCTCGGCGCGAACCGTCCCACGCCTCGTTTTTTTGCAATTCTTTTTTGACTCGGCGAAAACATCGTGTATATCCAGTGTATCGGGGGACGGCGGCGCCACTTTCAACGGCCATAATTCGCGATAGCCGGGCGTCGTTTCCTGCATGGCTTTAATACCTCGGGCGCGGTGATCTCAGATGCCGAGTTGCACACCGGTCTGCGCTGTGCGGCGCAACGCAAGGCCGGCAACTTCTCGGCCGTGGCCGTCCTCCGGTAAGGTGGGTGAGTAACCAGCAGAGCCACGCCCAGCAGATCACCGTTGCTCGGGGTAGTTCGATCACAACGCACTCCATGATTCTACCTCCAGACCCACTGCCGAACGCCTTGACGCTGAATCGCGACATGAAGCTGGCGCGATCCGGGCCGGAGCCGGGGGCACTCGGCCCGCAGTTGAGTGCCCTCAAACGACGCCGGCTGTTGCAGGCACAACAGCCAGAAATCCAGGCCGGCCGGATCGATCTGGGGGCTATTGCGCCTGATCCAATTCGGCCCCGGCCGCCAGCGTAACTCGGGCCTCTTTTCTCTCAGGCGATCTGTACGCAGGAGGACTATTCACGCTACTCTTCTCTGGAATCCATAGACTGGAGGTCCGTTCGGGCCTCTGGTCTGCGTGAGTCGTAAACAGGAGATTCTTCGTCGACTTCCAATTCTTAGAGTCACAACAGGCGCGTTTGCCGCTTTTGGACGTGTTGCCCTACCGGGGCCCGCCGACGTGAAGTTCGCGCGGCCCGCTCAGCGTGCTGTTGCACGCCGCCCGTCCCAAGCGGCAGACGCGTTCATTTTTTTCTTGGGCCGCACCGGACGGCTACGCGCGTGTGACCGGCGTTTTCGGCGGGGCTGCCTGTTTACCGGCCGCGGACTTTGGGCTATGCTTACAGGCGGTCAAAAGACCGGCGTTGCACTCTGGGAAAGTTGCCCCACCCGGGAGGGCGCGTTTCTTGGAGCGTCAACGCGACGGACCCCGCTTTTCCGGGCGGGGCTATCGGCCAACTCGAGAATGCGGACGTGTTCTGGGACACGTCCTTCGAGGAGTTGCTTTCGCACGTTCTTTGGTCCTTGGCGCCGCTTGATCCATGCGTCCCTGGCTGCGAGTGTCGTTGACGCTGGTGGTGCTGGCCGGTATTGCTATCGGCGGGTGGTGGTACCTCAATCGCGAGCAACTGGCGCGGCAATGGGCCTGCTATCGCGTGGGGGCGGCCGAGTCGTTCGAGCAGGCGCGGGCCGAGCTGGCCTGGTTCGAGAACGGTCCCGACAGGGCCAGCCGGCTGAGCGAACTGGCGGGAAAATGGGGAACCGGCAACCAGCGGTTCGATCTGTATCTGGCCAGGTACGTCGAGCATGCGGATTGCAGCGAGTCGCTGCGCGAGACCTTCTCGAGGGAATTGGGCCGCCGCACGGACCTGTTGCCGCGCTGGGCGCACCACTTCAGCTATCGGGCATCTCTGGAGCCGGACCGGGAAATCGCTTCGATCATCGAATACTTCGACGCCTTGACCGCTGCCGATCGGCCCCAGGAGGGGATCACATGGCGGCAGGTGCTCAACTTACAGGCGGTGTTCCAACTTACCGGCCAAGGGCGGCTTGCCCAGGGGCTCACGCCTGGCAACTGGCACCAGGGCTACCGGCGCTGGCACCAGAGCCGGCCGTTGGAGCTTCCACCGATCGCACGGCCGGCCGGCCCCTTTCCCGATTGGCAGGGACCCGCCGTCGAGCCGTAAGCCTGAGGTCGATCCGGACGTGCAGCCAGCGAAGACTTACGGGCCGATGCTCGGGGGACTCTCGGCGAGGAAGTCGCGTGGCCCGCGGATGGTGTAGTAGGGATACGTGATGGCGCCGGTCGGCGGTCCGGGAGTAACCGGCGGCGGGTCGGCCACGTGGGTACAGCAGCAACGGCCCAGCAGACCGCACAATATGGCGTCCCGTGGGCAGGACGATCGGCAACCGCCGGTGTCGCAGGGCTCGCAATCGCCGCCGCAGCAGCTTTCGCAGCTACCTCCGCAGCCACCTCCGCCGCCGCAGCACTTGCCGCAGAAACTGTCGCAGGGTTCGCATTCGCCCCCACACGACCCGCAACCGCCACAACCGTGGCCGCCGGCGGGAATCCAGGTGGTGGGTAGGGAACGACAGCCGGCGAGGCCCGCCAGCAGCACGATCGCCACTAGGGTCGAGAGCACACGTTTCATGTCCTACGGTTCCTTATTGCAGGTGTTGGCTTGCAGGTGTTGGGCGGGACAAAGGAATCTGCCGTGTTACGGCCCGCTTCAGAGAACATCGGTCCGCCAACCCGCAGAGTCCAGAAAATCGTCAGAACCGTTGTTCTCCACACGACTTGTACGACCAGATGCCCGAGAACTGGGCTCCCGTGCGATAAAGTAGGTAAGGTGGTCGGTTGATACCGGGGCTCCCCCTAATTGGCGGCACACGGCGGCCGCTGGACGATACACGACGAAGTTGGTACGGTTCACGGGTCATGGTTGCTTCGATCGCGTACATCGAGAAGATCATCACCACCTACGGCCAGGCCACCGAGGCCAACCGGCAAACGCCTGGCCGCGAGGGCAACGTCGTCGTGCTCACGGGGGAGCTGGCCGGCGAGGTGATGATAACGGGCGATCTGCACGGTCATCGGCGCAACTTCAACCTGATCAAGAAGATTGCGGCCATGGACGCCCATCCCCGACGCCATCTGGTGTTGCAGGAAGTCTGCCACGGCGGGCCGACCTACCCGCAAAACGGCGGGTCTATGTCGCACACCCTCCTGGAAGACGTGGCCAAGCTGAAGGTGCAGTATCCCGAACGGGTCCATTTCCTGCTGGGCAACCACGAGCTGGCCGAGTTGACCGACTATCCGATTCAGAAGAACAAGCAGATGCTCAACATGCTGTTCCGGCTGGGATTGCAGCAGATGTACGGTCCCGCCACGGACAAGGTGCGCGAGTCGATCTGCCCGTTCTTGCGGAGCTGCCCTCTGGCGTTGCGACTGCCGGGCGGGCTCTTCCTTTCCCACAGCGTGCCGGAAAACGTCGATACCCGGGAATTCGACAAGTCGATCTTCACCCGCGAGCTGGACGAAGGGGAATTCTTCGAGCGGGGCGGGATCTTCCAATTGGTATGGGGGCGCGACTATCGGCAGGAGAATGCCCGGGCATTCGCCGACTTGATGGGCGCCACGGTGTTGATCAACGGTCACGAACCGTGCGCCGACGGATTCGACGCGCCCAATGCCACCCAGATCATCATCGATTGCTGTGCCGACCAGGCGTGCTATGTGATCCTTTCCACCGATCGGCAGTGGAGCCAGGCGGAGATCGTCGAGCAGATCGAGAAGCTAGCCTGAGGACCGATGTCATGCCGGACGCCAAAGATCCCGGGCCTGGGCGGCCGCCGTTTCAATTCGGCCTCGGGGCGCTGTTTCTGGTCACCACGCTGTGCAGCGTGCTTGCGGCGGCCCTGGGCGGGATGTTGCAGAGCCATTGGGGCAGCTCCCGGACGCCGTTGGGTTTCTTCGTGCTGATGGCCGTCGCCGCGCCGGTCGCGGTGGTGATCGTGCTGAGTCTGTTGCGTTCGGCGGTGCAGTGGCTGAGGAGCCGGCGGCGATAGCTGGCTGCGAAGCCACGGGCAACCTGGCAGACTGGGCAGCATGGGGAAGTGCCCTAACGGGATTTAGCTGCGTCGATCTTGGACCGACGGCCCGAATCTGCTAAAAGAGCCGCTTCAGCTCAGTCCCGACGGGAGACGGGACCGGTCGTAAGGCTTTCTCCACGGATGGATCGCGCATGAGGAACTTCTCCAGGATACTGCGGCTGGCCGTGCAGTATCGGGTAACCCTGCTGACCGCGATAGTCTGTGCCTTGGGCGTGGCCGTTCTGTGGGGGGTGAACATCGGTGTGGTCTACCCGTTCGTCAAGGTGGCCTTCCAGGGGGAATCGCTCCAGGACTGGATCGAGGAGGAGATCCAGAATTCTCAAACAACAGTGCGCCAGAGCACCGCCCAGATCAAGCGATACGGAGGTCTGCTGAAGCAGCCTCCGTCGGTGCAGGCCGAATCGCTGCGGCAGTGGATCGACTCGGAAGCCGCCTCGGCCCAGCAGGCAACGGCCGAGTCGGCCGCCAGGATCAAGCGATACCAGGCGCTATTGGCTCAGACTCCGCCCACGCGGCAACGCGGCATCCGCGCCGAGATCGTGCTGGTCGAGTCGCGTGTGAAAGCCGAGCGAGATGCACTGGGGTACTTCCGCTGGTTCCAGCCCTACGTCGACCGCTACTTACCCCACGATCCCTTCAAGACGGTGATCCTGATCACCGGACTGCTGCTGTTGGGGACGGTAGGCAAAGACCTGTTCCTGATTGGCAACAACATCCTGGTGGCGCGGCTGGCGCAACTGAGCACTTTCAGATTGCGGAAACTCTTCTACCGCCGCACCCTGAAGATGAACATGTCGACCTTCTCGGGCGAGGGCACGGCCGACCTGATGAGCCGGTTCACCCACGACATGGAACACGTGGCGCTTGGGGTGGAGACGCTCTTCGGCAAGCTGGTCCGCGAGCCGCTGAAGATGGCCGCCTGCCTGATCGGGGCAGGTTTGATCTGCTGGCGCCTGCTGATCCTCTCCCTGCTGGTTGCCCCGCTGGCCGCGCTGCTGATCCGCTGGCTGGCCAAGACGCTCAAGCGGGCCAACCGCCGGGCAATGGAAGGCATGGCGGAGATCTACAGCACCTTGGAAGAGACCTTCCGCGGGATCAAGATCGTCAAGGCCTTCACCAACGAACGACAGGAGCGCAGGCGGTTCCACCTCAGGAGCAAGCAATACTACAGGAGGTCGATGCGGATCGCCCGATACAATTCACTCTCCCGGCCGATGACCGAAGTGATGGGCATCGTGACGATCTGCATGGCCCTGCTGGCCGGGGCCTGGCTGGTGCTGTCTCGCCAGACCCACCTGTTGGGAATCCGCATGAGCCCCCGGCCTTTGAGCCCCGAATTGCTGCTGCTGTTTTACGGCCTGTTGGCCGGTGCGGCCGATCCGATCCGGAAGTTCTCCGACGTCTTCACCCAACTGCAACGCGCGGCGGCGGCCAGCGACCGGATCTTCGACCGGCTGGACCGCCAACCGGAGGTCCGCGACCCCAAACACGCCGTCCCCATCCAGCGCCATCGGCAGGATCTGGTCTTCGAGGGAGTCGATTTTGCCTACCAGCCGGGGCATCCCGTCCTGCAAGGCATCAATCTGCGCATCGCCTTCGGCCAGACAATCGCCGTGGTGGGCCCCAACGGCTGCGGAAAGAGCACGCTGGCCAACTTGATTCCCCGGTTCTATGACCCCACCCGGGGAACGATCCGCATGGACGGCGTCTGGCTGAAGGATATGCGGCTGCGCGAACTGCGGAGCCAAATCGGGATGGTGACCCAAGAGACTCTGCTGTTTAACGATACGATCCTCGCCAACATTCGATATGGACTTCCCCAGGCTACCCGACAAGACGTGATCCAGGCCGCCAAGCAGGCCCATGCCCATCGGTTCATCGAAAATGAGCTCCCCGACGGCTACGAAACGATGGCCGGTCCGATGGGTGGCCAACTTTCCGGCGGGCAACGCCAACGGATCGCGTTGGCGCGGGTGATCTTGCGGGACCCGGCCATTCTGATCCTGGACGAAGCGACCAGCCAGATCGACGTGGAAAGCGAACTGGCAATCCGGAAGGTCCTCGAAGAGTTCGTCCGTCAGCGCACCGCCGTGGTGATCACGCATCGGACGGCCATCCTGGCGTTGGCCGATCAGATCGTGGTGATGCAGTCGGGCCGGATCCTGGACATCGGCTGCCACGAGGAGCTGCTGGCCCGGTGTGAACTCTACCGCCGGCTGTACCAGGTGCAGTTCGAGGAGCCGGACGAGGGCGCCGGCCCCCCGCTTGCGGCTTAGTCTCATATCCTCCAGAAGTTCTGGCCACACGCTCCCCCAGGCAGGTGCCGTGCGGCGACGCCATCCATGCAGTCTGCGGGCGCGGGTCAAGTCCTGGCTTTTGGCACGCCCTTTGCACTAAGTGAGGGCCGTTGGTTCGACGGCTTGCCGAAAGACCAGCGGGGCCGGTGCAGAGCAGAGTTGTTGTTTTGGGAGCCGGCTCAGAGAAGAGGCGTGTGAGATGTTTGAGGCCTAGCCGTCGGGAAAATCCCGGTTCGAGTATCCCCTCAGGAACGGAGAGATAGGCATCCCGACGGATCGGAAGCATTAGCTTCCGGACATCACTGGCGAGTTGGGGATTGGCAGCCCGAGCGATCCCCGACTCGCCTGTCTTTTTTTACTGTATCGTTTTTGAACACATGTAGCAAAACGATACAGGCTCCGCCTGGCGGCTGAGGCCGCCCATCTGCGATTTATTTGCCCTGGGACTTGTTTTTGGGGGCGGGCGACTGAATACTGGCCATGGTCTCTCCAGTGGCAGTCCGCCAGGCTTTCACCCCTTTCAGGTATCGCGTCTTCCCGCCTGATCCCCCAAGAATCATCTTCCCGGTTCCAGCCCCTTGTCCGTCCCTCTGACCGAAATCCCCGGAACACTTCGGCCGATGCTGAAGCTGGCGATCCCGGTCCTGGTCGAGCAACTGCTGGGAATGTCGATCGGTTTCTCCGACCGGGTGTTGACCGGGCACTACCTCGAGACGCCCCATCTGGCGGCCATCACCCTGATGTCTTACGTCCTCTGGATGCTCTGGGGAGTCTTTCAATTGGTCTCCATCGGGGCCACCGCCATGGTGGCCCGATTCATCGGCGCCGGCGACCTTGGCTCGGCGCGAAGGCTCACCAACCAGGCGTTCGCCGTGGGGGCCGTCCTGGCCGCGGTGGTCGCACTGCTGGGGGCCGTGCTGGGCGAGCGGGCGATCCACTTCCTGCAGCTCGAGGGCGAAGCCGCCGAGTTGGCCACCACCTATCTGCGTTACATCCTGCCGGCGATGCCCCTGATCATGGCCCAGACGGTCGGCATTGCCTGTCTGCGAGGGGCGGGCGACATGGTCCCGGGGCTGATCATTATGGCCGTTGTCAACGTGGTAAACGTCTCGGTCAGTTGGGCGCTGGTGCTCGGGCTGGGACCGCTGCCCGAGTTGGGCTGGCGGGGAATCGCCATCGGAACCTTGTGCGGGTTTGTGGTGGGCGGGCTGCTGGCGCTGGGTCTGCTGATCCGCGGCCGGGTGGGGCTTCGCTTGCAGTGGCGCGGGCTTTGGCCCGACCGGGAACTGATCCGGCGGTTGTTGCGAGTGGGGCTGCCGGGGGGAGCCGACGTGCTGTCGATCATCGGCTGCCAGTTTTGGTTCCTTTCGGTGATCAACCAACTGGGTGATCGGGCCACCGCGGCCCACGGCGTGGCCATCTGTGTCGAATCGATGGCGTTCCTGCCGGGCGCAGCCTTCCAGATGGCGGCGATGACCCTGGCCGGACAGTACCTCGGGGCAGGAGACCTGCGCAAGGCGAGCCGCAGCGTGCTGATGGCCTGCCTGGTGGGCGGGGGGATCATGGTCACCGTGGCCGCGATCACGTATGTCCAGGCCCTGCCCCTGGCACAGCTCTTTGTGAAGTCCCAACAGGCAGACGTGGCCCGCCTGGCGGCGCCGCTGCTGCGGACCGTCTCGCTGGCCATCCCGGCGCTGGCCTTGACGATGATCCTCAGCGGGGCGCTGCGCGGGGCGGGCGACACCCGATGGCCGCTGATCTTCACGCTGGTCGGCATGCTGGGCGTGCGGATCCCCGTAGCGTACTGGCTGGCCTTCGAGTCGATTCGGATTCCCGGCACCGGCTGGATCATTGCCGGCTGCGGCTGGGGGGTCTTGGGCGCCTGGTGCGCCATGGTGATCGATCTGACGGTCCGGGCCACGTTAGTGGTGTATCGCTTCTGGCACGGCGGATGGAAGCGCGTGGAGGTGTAGCCGGTAAACGCTCTAGCCAGTCGGTTCGCGCGGCGGGCCATCGTCGGGAAGCAGGGTTATGATCTCCCGGCCCACCTCCTCCACCGACTTGCCCGTGGCATCAATATCCCGCCAACCATGTTTCCCGCACAACTGCCGGGCGTGGTGCAGTTCTTTCCTGACGTACTCCAGCGATGCGTACGGCTCCGCCGGGATGGCCTCCTTTTCGGCCCGGACACGCCGCAGTTCCAACAGGCGCTCCGGCGACATTCGCAGACAATACACACGTTCAGGTGGCAGAGAGAGCAACACCCGCGGCGGATCGACCTCGGTAATAATCGGCACGTTCGCCGCGAACCAGCCCCGATACGCCAGGTAGAGCATGGTGGGCGTCTTCATCGTGCGCGATACGCCGGTGAGCACCACCTCGGCACGGTCCAGGTCCCCTGCGTTCTGCCCGTCATCGTGGTGAAAGGCAAACTCCACCGCCTCGATCTCCCTCGACCTGGCCTCCACCAACTGCTGAAACAGCCCCGGTTTCTCCTGCGGGGTGGTCCCCAGGCGGTTGGCGAGGCGATCCAGCACCGGCCCCAACATGTCCAGTGCATCCACTCCACGCACACGACACTCCGCCAGCATCAAACGCCGCAAGGCGTCGGAAACCAGTGTGTGAAGAACGATCGAATCCCGGCCGGCGGCCTCCTGGGCCACCTCACACACCTGCGCCGGCGTGCGGACGTTCCTCCGCCGAACGATGCTCACGGCCGCGTCTGCGAACTGGATCAGCGCGGCGCGGGCCAACCGCTCGGCCGTTCCGCCCGTAGCGTCGGAAACCACGTAGACCGTTAGCATCGGTGCCCCTCACTGCGCTGTTCCCGACTCACCCCAGCCCGTAGAACCGAACTGCGTTCTCCCACAGGAGCTTCCGCTGATCCGCCTGGCTGCGCGATGCGATCACGTCTCTCAGGGCCGAGACCCACTGTTTGAACGTGGCCACCCGGGTACACACCGGCCAGTCGCCGCCGAAAACCACCCGCTCCGGGCCGAAGGTGTCCAGGCAGTGGTTGATGATCGGGGCCAGGTCGTCCGGGGTCCAGCTTTCCTTGGGCACCCGGGCCACGATCCCCGAAATCTTGCAGATCACGTTGGGCCGCTTGGCGAGCCGGTCCAAATCGCGCCGCCACTGGTCGGCCCGGTGACTGGCCACGTTCTTGCGATGGCGGCCCTTCGTCTTTGCCGGGGGAAAGAACGCCTTGGGGTCGGCATTGCCACAGTGATCGAGGATGAAACGCGTGTGGGGGCAGAGCTGGGCCAGTTTCGCGCCGGTCAGCAGCCCGGTGGGCGGAAAACAGATGTCGAAGCTCATGCCCAACTTCCCCAGCAGACGGACCCCCGCCAGAAAGGTCTTCTCCAGGCACCGCTGTGGTTTAGAGAGCGAATGCCGGACGCCCTTGACGTAGCGGCTGTCCTTGAAGCGAGTGATGTACTGCGCGAACTGATCCGAGTCGAGGCGCCCGCCGATCACGGCCGCACAGGTCGGGTTGTCGCTGCGCCGGCAGAGCTCGATCACGTGCTCCGCTTCCGCAGCCTGCTGCCGCGGGTCAACGGCCACCTCCATGTAGACCGACTTCACCACGTTCAGGCCCCGGACGGCCCGAAGGTAGTCCTCGGTCGCGAAACTCCGGTGCAGCGGCCCACCCGGCTTCAACCAGGGCAGCTCAAACTTGCTCAGATCCCAAAGATGCTGGTGCGTGTCGATGATGGGGAGCAGGCCTTTCCGTGCCGGTCTGCCCAAGACTCCCCCCGTGGCGCCGATGGTCGCAGCGCCCACGGCCACGGCGGCGCCATGACGCACGAATTCGCGACGGCTGATGTTCATGCCAGGCTCTCTGCTGGGAATTCTCCAGTTGTCCGCCAACCCCGCCCTCCCGGGCGGAGCCACTCTCGAGAAGATCAACCCCGGGCTGACGATCAAGCTACGTAGGCTACCAGATGGGCCCCACCCCATCAAGCTTCACGGCAACTGTCCTCTGCGGGAATGCCCAAATCAGTTACTCCCCTTCTTCAGCTCGCGGAGCATCTTTGACAGACGATCCACGATCTCCGGCTCCCGGGACCAGAGGTTATTCGTCTCGCCCAGATCCTCCCCGAGGTTGTAGAGCTGCCCTTTCGGTCCGTGCTGGTCGGGTTTGATGTGACTGGGCTTGGAGAACCCGCCCGAACCAAGGTGGGTGATCAGTTTCCATTTGCCCACGCGGATGGCCGTTGCGTTCTGCTTGAAGATGGTCGCCTTGCGAAGGGGCCCTTTCGCCTTGCCCAGCAGCGCCGGCAAGATATCGACGCTGTCTTGGCCCGCGCCCTCGGGCAGGGTATCGCCCACAATCGCGGCAAACGTGGCCATCATGTCTACAAAGCTGATCGTCTGGTGGCTTATCGAGCGGGCCTCGATCCTTCCCGGCCAGCGGGCCAGAAACGGCATCCGGTGCCCTCCCTCCCAGGCGTCGCCCTTCATACCGCGCAGCGGACCCACCGAGCCGTGCCCCAGCCGCCGGACGTCATGGGGATACCAGACCGGCCCGTTGTCCGACGAGAAGAAAACCAGCGTGTTACCGGTCAGGCGATTGCGGTCCAGCGCCTCGAGAATCCGGCCCACGGTGTGGTCCACCTGCACCACGAAATCTCCGTACATGTCGGCGCCGCTCTTGCCGCGGTACCTCTGAAGCGGCAGCCAGGGCGTGTGCGGGGCGGTGAAGGCCACGTACAGGAAAAACGGCTTTCCGTCGCCGGCCTTGGCCCGCCGGTCGATGCAGGCTGCGGCCTCTTTGCCGAACCGGGGCAACACCTCTTGGTGCCTGAACCCCGGGGCCACACCGCCGGCTCGCCAGAAAGCACCCTGGATCCTGGTCCAGCCCTGCGTGCCGCTGGGGCCGATCTTCTCGGTGGGCGGGGCCACCGGCGCGCGGTCCCGGATGTAGTAATACGGCGGGATGTCCAACGACGCGGGAATGCCGAAGTAAGTGTCGAACCCGCAGTCGACCGGGCCACCGGTCAACGGCCGCGACCAGTCGCGGTTGCGGGGGCCGTCGAAACCCAGGTGCCACTTACCGACCATCGCCGTGACGTAGCCGTTCTTCTTCAACAGCGACGCGATGGTCATCCGGCCGCCCAGGCCCGCGGCCCGGTTTCCTTTGCCCAGTCCGCGGCGAAAGGGAAACCGCCCGGTCAGCAGGCCGTATCGCGAGGGCACGCAGACGGATCCCGGCGCGTGGGCGTCGGTAAATCGCATCCCCTCGGCCGCCAGACGATCGATGTTCGGCGTGGGGATCTTCGACTCCGGGTTGCAGCAGCCGGGATCGCCGTAGCCCATGTCGTCGGCCAGGATGAAGACGATGTTGGGCTTGGCCGTCGTCTTCTCCAGGGCCGGCGCCGGTTCACACGCCAGGCAGAGGACCAGCGGCAGGTAGTGCAGCAGTGGTTTCGTTTTCATGATACTCCTCAAACTGTAAACAAACTGTCGGTGTGCCGCTGCTTGCCTGAGAAAACGTTCATGCTTGGTGCAGCGTGGCACTGCTTGCGGGTTTCTCATCTGTCACCGCCTCTTGGCAAGCAGTGCTGTTTCCTAAGTTAAACGCTCACAAAGAGTTCTGCAAGCAGTGGCACGCGAGATTCGCCGATTCCGTCAGGGCCGGAGCACGAAGCTGGGGATTCGCGCGTGGTAATTCACGCGGGGGACGTCGTTGTGGAGTCTCTTGCCCGGTGTGCTGCGGCCGTTCTCGATTCGGCCGTCCAACAGACCGATGAGCTGTTGCACGATCTGGGGACTCGCAGCGGCCAGGTTCTGCGTCTCGCGCACGTCGCGGCCGAGGTGGAACAACTGCACGAAGGGCGCAGCGCGAAGGTCCGCTGCCATGCACCTGCGCCCCAATGTCTCCAGGGCCTGCTGCCATGCGTCGTTGGGCACCGGCGTGTTGCCCCACGCACCACCCGAGCCGCTGCCGGGGCAAATCGCCAGTTTCCACGGGCCGCGGCGGACCACGTAGGCGTGGGTAGATTGCATCACCAGCGAGTTGCGCGGGGCCTGGGCCGTGGGATCTTTCAGCAGCGGCAGGAAGCTGATCGAATCGGGGGCCTGGTCCTCGGCCACCTCGTGGCCGCAGACCTCCGCCAGCGTGCCCATCAGATCATTCAGACCCACCAGCCGGTCGCAACGCGTGCCCGGTTCGACCACGGCTGGCCAACGAACCACCAGCGGCACGCGGAGTCCGCCCTCGTAGACCGAGAACTTGTAGCCTCGATAGATGCCGCTGCAGTAGTGGCCCAGCTTCTCCAGCAGCCGAACCTGGCCCGGTGTGGCCTTGCGGACGTTGCCCGCATAGGGGGCGGCGCCGTGGTCCGAGGTCACGATCAGCAGCGTGTCCCGCTCCAGTTTGTGCTCCCTAAGCGCGCGGATCACCCGGCCCACGCAGTGGTCGGTCTCCATCACGAAATCGCCGTACAGCCCCAGCTTGCTCTTACCCTGGAAAGCGGGGCTCGGACAGGTGGGCGTGTGCGGCGAGGTCAGGGCGAAGTAGAGGAAGAACGGTTTCCCCGCTCGGGCAGACTCCGCGCCGCGCCCGATAAACTCCTCCGCTTCCCGCGAAATCGTGTCCAGCACCTTGAAATCCTCGAAATCCTGGGCGGCCGGCCCCACGCGGTTGAACGCGCTCCATCCCTTCCGCGCGGTCACCTCGCCCACGAACCGGCCGTTGCGGACGAACGCGTAGGGGTACATGTCCAACGACCCGGGAAGGATGAAGCTGAAGTCGAACCCGTACTGCGCAGCCCCGATCGCAAGCGGCTGGGTGTAATCGACGTTGTCCGGTCCCTGGTTCGCGCCGTCGAGGGTCTGCATCAGCGTGCCCAGATGCCACTTGCCCACGTAGCCGGTCCGGTACCCGGCGGCCCGCATCATCTTGCCGAGGGTGAAGTGCGTGGTGGGAATCCTGGGATTGAGGAACCCCCAGGGGCCGTTGGGGCGCGGGGCGCGAAACCGCCAGGGGTAACGCCCGGTCATGATCGCGATCCGCGCCGGCACGCAGACCGAGGCCACGCTGTGCGCGTCGGTGAACATCATGCCTTGTGAAGCCAGCCAGTCGATGTTCGGGGTGTGGATCTTGCACAACCGCCCGCCGTAACGGCCCACGTCCCCAATCCCCAGGTCATCGGCCATGATATACACCACGTTCGGTTTGGCCGCCGGCGTTTCCCGGGGAAGACGGGGCCCGGCCGCAGCGCCGGTGTGCCCACGGCAGACTGGGCCGAACAACAGCAACGACGCGGCCATGGCCGTGCGGGCCAGGCAAAAAAACCTATTTCTCACGGGTCGCTCTCCTGGGGGTTCTTGGTTTCTGATTCTTGTCTCTCGAACCGCGCCGCTGCGACTGATTGTCGCACTCCGCCGGCTGCGGGGCAATCTGTTGAGTTCACATCGCCCCTTGCCCACCGAAAGACGGTGTGACACCACACTTGTGGCCGATTGCCGATATTGGCAACCGAAAACGGGGCACGGCCGCTGGGCTCCGTTCACACCGATGCCCGTTTGTTCGACGCCAATAGTGACGGACCGCGCCTTTGTGTCGTCCACGGGGGCTAAATGCAATACCGTTGAACTAAGGAGTGATTCGGCGGTAGGATAGTGGCACCGGCGTCTCGCCGGTGGTGCATAAGTTGATGCGCTGCCGCGAGTTCCGTCACACCGGCGAGACGCCGGTGCCACTGTGTTGACGCCAAGTTCGGCCCTAATTCAACGGTATTGGGCTGAACGACACAGCGTCCGGCGAATCGGTCAACGGAGGTTCGGAAGGTTCACGCGTCGAGCAATTCAAGCCGCAGCCTATTTGAGTTCGAGTGTCGAGGATGGAAGATCTCCTCGATCATGAGTTTTCGTAGCTTTCGTGGCGCAAGGTCAGGCTTTAACTTTCAACTTTAGACGAGTTGGCCGTGCTCCGCATCTCGAGGGTCTGCCACGGCGAGTTCCAGAAGAAGTGCCGGTAATAGGTGGTCGCGCCGAAGGTGGGCATCGGATGGATATGAAAACGTGCCGCCACCATGGTTCCGGCTCCCGTTTCGCACCACAGAGGCCGCCGAGGACACAGAGGTTCAAAAGCAGATCGACTTCAGACATTCGGCCAGACGGAGAGCCATTTGTCAAGCCCGCCTTGGCCGTCAACGATGCCGCCGGCCACCCCAGCCCTCGGCTCTACATCATCCCTGCCGACCACCGGCGTGGCTTACAGCGAGTTGAGCTTGGCGAAATTGATCGTGCTGGACAACGGGAACACGCCGTAGATTCCGCGGGTGAAGACCAGGTCGATGAAGTCGTCGGCCACCAGGATGGGGCTCTTGGGGACGATCACCAGGTCGGAGTCGGAGAGCCAGATCTCGCCGGGAGGGCAGGGCTGTCTTCCGTGCAACGCCGCGTCCAGGTTGAGCATCGTGGCCATCAGCCGCCAGTCGTCGCCGCGGCGGAAGACCACGATCTGGTCGAGTCTGGCACCCACGTTCCAACTGCCGGCCATGGCGAGCGCCTGCAGCACCGTGGTCGGACCGGTCAGCTCGAAACGCCCGGGCGTGGCAACCTCGCCCAACACGTATACGAACCGCGGCGCCCGTTGTACGAGCACCGGGATGACCTCGATCCCTTCGATCTCCTGCCGGTATCGCTCGTTGATTTCCTCCTGCAGCTCCTTCAGCGTCAAGCCTTGGGCCGGCACGGGCCCCAGCGCCGGCAGCGAGATGGTCCCCTCGGGGGTGACTTTCACCAATTGGCTCTGCCCGCCAAGGCCCGCCCGACGGTCCACCGTGGCGCGGAGGTCTTCCAGTTTGGTGTTCACCTTGAGCGGCGTGACCGTGATGGCCGGCACGTTGTAGTACGTCTCGTATGATTTCTCCAGCGCGTCGCGGAGCTGGGTCACGGTGCGCCCGGTTGCCCGGACCTGGCCCAACAATCGCAGCGTGATCGTGCCGTCGGGCTGGAGGATCAGATTGCGGTTGAGCTCCTGGTCGGTAAACGATTCCACGCGGATCTCGTCGCCCACGTTCAGCTTGTACGGCGTGGACGTTTGCTCGCGCGTAAGCCGGTAGATCAGGTCCAGTTCGTCGTCCACTCGGAGCCGGTACTCGGGCACGTGGGGCAGCCGCTGGTGTCCGACGTACTCCCCCTGGGCGTAGGCCTGCCAGGCGATGGCTCGGGCCGATTCCCAGCCGCGGCATCCGTGATTGCACCGAGAGCAGTCGACTCCACAGATGTTGCAGGGGGCGGCCGGCCCCAGGGCCTGACAGAGAACAACCTCGCCGTCGGCCGGCCCAGTCTGCCGTGGGCAGACTGGGGGCGGGATCGGGCGGGCGGGCGCCCGACCATTCGGTGGGGCAGTTTCGTGTTCCACCCATGGGAAGGCCGGCGCCGGCAGGACACGGGTTTCCCCGGCCGGTTCCAATGCGTCCAGCGGTCGGCTGCACATCACCACACAACACAACCACGCCAACAACCCGGCCGGCACCAGGACGATAGTCGTCCGGCGCAGTGTCCGGGCCGCTCGGCGATTGCAGACGTTCGTGGGCGATACGGAAGATTTCAATACCACGCTATCTTCCTTTCTTTTGTGACTTCCAGGGCAACCAGCTCAACGGTGGCCTTTGCGCCGCTCGCGCAGGTCGGATCGGTTCGGCGGACTTGATTGGCTTCGGCCGCAGGGTAGACGGCGGCCGGAGAGTAGTCGGCGGCCGGGCGAACGGGATCCTGCCGGGGAACCGGTTGAAAGCCTTGGGATCGACCCAACGAACCAGTCGTTCGGATGGGTTGTGGGCCGCCTTGCGCCTGGCCGTCTCCTCCCGGCGCGACGTCTCAGAGAGCCGCCCGGCCTGCCGGGCCAATGCGGCCTGGCCCAGTTGCCGGTAGACCACCGACAGGTTGTGCCAGCCGGCAGATTGGCGGTGGATCGAGAGACTGTATTTCAAGGCGGACTCCGCCTCGCGACAGTTTCCGCAGCGGGCCAGCAGCACCCCGAGATCGTTGGCCGCCATGTGATTTCGGGGAAAGGCCAGCAAAGCCGCCTGATAGAAGCTCACCGCCTTCGATTCGGCGGCCCGGGACATGGTGCCGTTGTCTCTGGCCAGCGTACCGTGCAATTTCCCCAGGGCGTGCAAGGCCATCGACCCGGCCACTTCACGTCCGACGGCGACCGCAAGCTGCTCCTGGGCGAAGGTAAAGTAACACTTCAACGCCAACAAAGGCGTGAGCGTATCGGTATCGGCGCTTTTGAGCACGGGCGTGCGATGTCCTTCGATGATGGCGGGGACATCCAAATCGGCCTCCAGCCGGGAACCGGTCGGGATGAAGTCTTCGGCCTCCCGGATGGCCGTCAGACCCGCGGCCAGCGACCGGCTGTGCACGTCCGTTTGACGTTCGGTGTCTAACCCCTGGGCCACCAGCCGCAAGGCCCTGATGAACTGCAACCGCGCCGCAAAGTATGCACGCCGGCTGGCCAGCTCGAAACCGCGGCGGACTTGGCGGTCGGCTTGTACGGCGATCCGCTCCAACTGCTCCGAGCGCCTGGCGGGGCCCTCCGGCGCCAACAGCAATGATCCGGCCGGCCGGCGGATTGGGTGCGGGCCCTCGGTAATCACCGCGGCAGGCTCCCGGGATACCTGTGCAGGCTCAGGTTCCGCGGTCCGATCTTCAACGATCTCCGGCCGGGCGTTGGACTCAGGCAGCACCGGGCCTTCGATCGGAGGTCCCACAATCGCTTCGGTTGTCTGCTGCGGCAACCAGGCCGGCTCGGGTGCGATGGTCGGATCGTCGACGGTCTCCGCCGGGAGGTCGGGCTCGGGCAGCACCGGGGGTTCGGTCGGAGGCCCAGTGTGCCCACGGCAGACTGGGAGTACATCGGCCGGCTCGATCACGATGGAGACTGGCGGCTTGCGACTGGTCTGCTCAGTCTGCCGTGGGCACACCGGGTCCGGGGGCTTCGCCGGGCCGCTCAGTCTGCCGTGGGCACACTGTCTGCCGTGGGCACACTGTCTGCCGTGGGCACACTGGGCCCGGGGAAACGCCGGCCCCAAAACCATCGAGATCCGGTCGCTCGCCGAACCCTCCCCGCCAGGCGGCTCGCCAAAAGACAGTTTCAGAGGTGCAGGCCTGCGGGCCAGTACCACTGCGGCATGAGGGGCGTCGAGGAAGACGATCCTTGCCGAGGGGATGGCGCCGGGTACTGTAAGCGCGGCTGCGCGAGTAGTAATAGATCCGGCCGCCCTGACCGGCACCCAGTCTGCCGTGGGCGCACTGGCCAACGCCAAAATCAGAAGCGGCAGCGGCAGCCACCGCGGCAGAATATTTGCACCCTTATCCATCGATCGTCCGTGACTCAAAGGGCTTGCCATTACAACGATGCCGCGCTCCACACGGGCACCTGTCATTTTGACCGATCGACCGGTTTTTCCAGCCGCGCTGAGCAAAACCTTGCCGTTGCAGCCGCCGCTTCAATTGGCGGCCAGAACAGCCGTCACAGGTCGCTCCAGCCGCCCCTCGCATCCCTTAGCCGCGTTACAGGCCGCTGAAGCGGCTTCAGTCGTCTGAGTCGTCCGACCGGAAAAACCGCGCCGTCATAATAGCCGGTCTTTCACACGCTTGACGCCAACGCGTCTGGGCGGCTACGCTACGGCCATGTTGTTGTTCAAGAAAAAATTCCTTTCGGCGATCCGCGCCGGGCGCAAGACCCAGACCATTCGGCTATGGAAGCACCGGCGGATGCGGTCCGGCCAGAGGAGCTACATTCCCGGGGCAGGCTACATTCGCGTAACGGCGGTCGACGAGGTAGAGCTGGACGAGTTGACCGACGAGGACGCCCGGGCGGACGGCTTTGAGACGGCCGACCAGTTGCGAGCGGAAATCGCCCAACTCTACGGCGACCAGTCGGCCGCGGATCATGGCGCCTACCGGGTCGCCTTCCACTTGCTCCCGGAGGAACAGCAGAAGAAGTGATGAATGCAGAATGATGAATGATGAATGCAGAACGACGAATGTCGGAGAAGTATCACAACATTAAGGTCACTCAAGTATCAATACATTGAGGTCACTTACCGCACCCAAACCCAACAGTATTCATCACTTCGAAGACTCCTTCACCCCTGTTTTGAGGAGTCTTCGAAGTGAAGAATACGGCCCGAGCAGTGACCTTGATGTACTGATACTTGCCCAATGTCCGCAAGTTCAGTTCATCATTCATCATTCATCATTCATCATTCTGCATTCATCATTCTGCATTCATCATTCATCATTCTGCATTCTGCATTCCTCAGTGCCTAGATCCGGAGCATCTCGAACAGCGATTGGGCCACGGCTTGAGGGTCGTAGCCCACGGCGCAGCCCAACCCCACGGTGATCAGCGTTCCGATAGCAATCAGGATTGCGCCACCGGCGTTTCGGCCGATCGGCACCCGGCTCAGGGCGCCGCCCAACGCCGCTTCCAAGCGCTGCCAGCCCAGGGGATTCTGATTGGCACCCACCGACGTCAACGACACGTTGCGCATCAGCGTCAAACTCTCCACGTGCAACTGCACGCCCAGACCGGGCAACACCAGCACGTCGCCCGCCCAACGGGCGTCCGAATCGAGATCGTCCACCAGACCGGCCAGAACGGCTCGCAGTTGGTCGGCCGAAATGTTGTAGACGATCAGGCGCTGTCTCAGCAGCAGCAGTCCCAGCACCAGGCAGAGAGCATAAAATGCCAGCAGGAGCGCCCAAACGTACGCGCCAAAGCGGACCGAGGCCGTGTCGGGAAGGCACAACTCCATCGGACCCACTATCACAAACCCGGATACTGCCAACCCCAGGGCAGCCGCGTCGCGCGTGCCGGATACCAGAAAAGGCCGCCGAGACAGGTTGATCGCGCCGATCAGCAGCAAGTAGATGGCCGGCGGACCCAGCGCAAGGCAGGAATGAAACGCGTCCATACCGATCACGACGTGCCAGAGTACTCCAAACCACTGCATCGGCCAACTCCGCGGATACCGTACCGGCCACACCCACCAATGCATTCTACCGGCACTAGGGGTGGGCTGCCAGTGGAAGGGGCAGCGCGCGGCACTACAGGCTCGGCGTTTGACCGGCCCCAGCCGGCGACGCGTGGCTGGGGCCCACCTCGATCTTGACGGCCCAAACTCATCTGCCGACCCAAATCCCGAATCGGGCCGGCCAAACCACACTTGGAAAACGTATTTGGAAATGTGGGAACAGCCTTGCTAAGAACTCTTGTGGTTCGGTGAGGCACTTTGGGCAGGTTTTATTTCGATCTGCGCGGCCGGTGGTCGAGGCCGACCGACCGGTGCTCCATTGTCTTATCTTGCGGCCCGAATCGCCCGATCGCCGGCTTCTGATGCGGGAAGCCGGGGGGGGCGGGGCTTCCGCCGAGCCGGAATCGGTCTACGCAAGACAAACTCCTCAATCCGAAACTACCGATATAATCCCACCCCGGCCACCTATCCACTGCCGGAAACTCAGAAACGCTCTCTCGCCCGCCGGACGATAATCAAGGTATGGACACCCAACTCTTTTTCCAGGCCGACATGCCCCAGGGTGAGATCTTCACCCTTTCGGGGGGAATTGCGGCCGTCTTTTCGGCGCGGCGCCGCGACAAGCAGACGCCCAACGAGGACGCCGCCGCCCTGATACCGGTCGATGGAGACGCCGGGATCTTGGTGGTGGCCGACGGGCTGGGCGGGTCGCCCGCCGGTGAGCAGGCCTCCTGTCTGGCCATCCGCCAACTGGTCGCCTCCATACGGGAAGCACCCGGCGACGACCCCAGCCTGCGAGCCGCCATCCTCAACGGCATCGAGAACGCCAATCGCGCGGTCAGCGAGTTGGGCGTCGGAGCCGCGACCACGCTGGCCGTTGCCGAAATCCGAGGCCATACCGTCCGCCCCTATCACGTGGGCGATTCCATGATCCTGCTGGTCGGCCAGCGGGGCAAGATCAAGCTCCAGACCGTCTCACACTCGCCGGTCGGATATGCCCTGGAGGCCGGCCTGCTGGACGAGACCGAAGCTATGCACCATGCCCAACGGCACGTGGTCTCCAACGTCATCGGCACCCCCGACATGCGGATCGAAGTCGGCTCCACCATCGAGATGGCCCGCTACGATACGCTGCTGTTGGCCAGCGACGGGCTGTTCGACAACCTGCACACCGACGAGATCGTGCAACGGATTCGCAAGGGCCCGCTGGAGCGAGTAATGCGCACCCTGGCCGAC
>SDBV01003392.1_pt1 | contig 23564 bp, 22 predicted proteins | sample 2277081 | NCBI WGS metagenome assembly SDBV01 (sample SAMN10402039, study PRJNA504765) | marine sediment metagenome | isolation source: marine sediment core GS10_PC15, 223 cmbsf | place: Arctic Ocean: Southern Knipovich Ridge | collected 2010 | reverse complement strand
AGCATAATTGCCTTTGCATGGGAACAAAAACCATTATGGGCGGTTATTGTGGCTCCGAGGTTTCTCACGGGCATTATTCAGGAAAATCAGGATCCCATAGGTGAAAAGATATGGAGCGATACGAGGATTGTTTTGCCGGATGAAACCCCGTCTTTATGGACTGAAGAAATAACCGGGACCGAAATAAAAGGCGGCCAAACCTTACTTGTTGGAGACATACTCAAATACTTCCCCTGTGCTTTGCTGATGAAAAAAGAGACTTAAGTGTTAATTATTGCTTAACTTTTTGCGGTTTTCAGCCGATATATATATATAGCTTATATATCTATCTTAGATATATAACCTATTGAGTAATAATTGTTTTTTGAGGTATTATAATAGATAACGATATGATGAAGCGTTTTGTATACATATTGACCTTCCTGACTGTTTTAGTTGTCCCGGCTTTTGCTTCAGACCTTTCCTCATCCGGATCAATTCATTTGGAGGAAGACTTGCAAATGTCATATCAGCCGGATAATGATTTCCCCGTAATCAAACTACCTGATGAAGCTATTGTAGAAAAGGAAAATATTAATGAATCAGGGGCTTTGCTGTATGCCCTGGATGAAGATTTAGATAAAGCGCTTGCAGAGGAGGAAGAGGAAGACCTTGACTATCTCGAAGATGAAATGGAAGATGAGATTCCCGACCCCCTGGAGCCGTTTAACCGTGCTATGTTCATGGTTAACGACAAACTGTATTTTTGGGTGCTAAAGCCTGTTGCGAAGGGGTATTCCACTGTTATTCCTGAGCCGATAAGACTTTCAGTGCGCAATTTTTTTAATAATGTTGCCACACCTATCCGGCTTGTAAACAGCCTCCTGCAATTTAAAATGAAATCCGCCAGCAACGAACTTCTAAGGTTTGGTATTAATTCAACGATCGGTATTCTTGGGCTTTATGATGTTGCAAAGGATAAGCTGGGAATAAATATGCAGGACGAAGATTTCGGGCAGACACTGGGAGTCTGGGGCGCCGGCCCGGTTTTTTATATTTACTGGCCGGTTATAGGACCTTCCAATGTTCGTGACTCGCTCGGATTTGTGGGGGATTATTTCCTGGACCCGGTCAACTACGTAAACCCCATGCTTGACCGATATGCACTGAAAATAGGAGATACTGTCAACAGGACTTCTCTGAGAATCGGTGATTATGAGGAGATCAAAAAGGATGCTATTGATCCTTATTCTGCATTCAAAGATATATATTACCAGTACAGAAAAAGCAAGATAGAAAGATAATAAACCCGGGAAGTCTGTTAATAATCAGTGCCTGCTTGTGAATTCATCGAAAAATCGTTAAATTAAAATATGGCTTTAATAGAGATCAAAAAATACCCTGATAAAATACTGCGGGAGAAAACCGGACCTGTCGAAGACTTTAATTCTGAACTCCAGAAACTTATTGACGACATGATCGAGACAATGTATACGGCTCCCGGAGTGGGACTTGCGGCAAACCAGATTGGAGTATCTAAACAGGTTGCAATTATTGATGCAAGCATAGGAGATGAGAAGAGTTCTCTTATTGTCCTTGTCAATCCCGAGATAATTTTTGAAGAGGGGAAGATGGATTCGGAAGAGGGCTGCCTGAGTATCCCGGATTATACAACAGTTGTAAAGAGGGCCGAGAGAGTCAAAGTGAAAGCGTTTGACAGGCACGGCGAACCGATTGAGATAGAAGGGGACGGACTTCTTGCAAGGGCGCTCCAGCATGAAATAGACCATCTTAACGGGTTTCTGTTTATCGACAGGATAGGCAAGATCAAGAAAGAGTTTTTTAAGAAGCGTTATGCAAGGGGTAAGGTTTTTAGCAAGCAGTAAAAATTCTCCGGCAAAATGTTTTTTTGTGATTTGTATCCTGCCATTTCAATTTTCGTTTTTTATGCAATATTACAAAAGTTAATCTTCAGGTCAGGAAACGTCTTATACACGGAATAATATACTTTGTAGGGACGCCCTTTCTTTAGAATTGCTAAAATGCAGCCACTAACATCAGTGTCTATGGGCGCAGAGCTCGAAGAGTCGGATTTTTTTACATTGTAAAAAAAATATCTTTAATCTAAGCTTTTCTTTTTTTGAAAAACATTAATATTCAATATGTTAGATGTTGGCATTATATTTGCATTGTAAATTATAGTGCAAACCATCTTAATTATAGAAAGGAGATAAAATGAAATTAAGCTGGCAAAACAATAAATATTCTTTGATTATTTTTATTATTTGTACAGCAGTGGTGTTTATGCTCTTCGACGCCAATCCTTCTCATGCCATTAACGCGGTAGGCAAAGTACACTGCGATGCAAACCAGGATGGAGCCATGACGCCGAATGACGTGCTTGTCGAAGGCATTGTAGTGAACGTCGCCGGTACATCCATTGTTTACTCCAACTCCGATACGACTGACGGAACCGGATTTTTTGCTGTACCGTTATTGTCCACTCCGCAAACTTACGAAGAGACCCTTGACGGCGCTTCTCTGCCGGGAGACGCGGTTATTTTAGTGCCCTCAGGAGGAGTGTACACATTGAACGTGACTGATACCAGTAGCGATGCAGGACCCAATTACTGGCTGTATTCGAGCCTGTCCTGCGTTGCTGATGTCTGCGGCAATGGAGTCCTTGACGCTGGAGAAGAGTGTGATGACGGCAACCTGGATGACGGTGACGGATGTTCCGCAAACTGTACGGTTGAGGAACATGGCGGCGATGGGTGTACACCCGGTTACTGGAAGAACCATCCAGAAGAATGGGGGCCTACCGGCCTTTCTCCGGATGATTCGTTCGGTGAAGTCTTTGGCTGTACTCTGACTGATCCTGATGTAACTATGATGGAAGCCCTGAGATCGAAGGGAGGAGGCTTCAAGAAGTGTTTACGTCACGGCGCTGCAGCCATGTTGAATGCTCTTCACGAAGCAGTTGACTATCCTTTTACCGATGGTGAGGTTGAAGCATTGATTTGTGCCGGCCGTTGTGATGCAGGTGATTTGTCTAATGCCAATGAACTGTCGGACACATGCCCCGCAGAAAATTAAGTGCCTTAAGTTCCCCCCCTGACCGGCCGGACACAGTCTGTCCCGTCAGGGGGGCTTCTTTTATCTGAATACCAGCCGAACAGAATACCTTTTATGTTTTAAAAATTTCAGACCCTCCGTGCCTGCCCCTGCATTATCACCATGTATCATTGGTGCTTGGAATTTTTTATAAATTTAATTAATATTAGTGTAATATCTTGCTTATGCTCAGAAAGGAAATATCTTGAGGATAGTCTTTTTCGGTACCCCTGAATTTGCGGTTTTGCCTCTCAAGACACTGCTCAATTCGGAACATGAGGTCCTTGCAGTTGTAACGCAGCCAGACAGACAGAGCGGCCGCGGAAGGCGTGTGAAGCATTGTCCTGTAAAGGTCGAGGCATTAAATGCAGGGTTGAGAATCCTGCAGCCTCAGAAAGTAAGGGATGAGGATTTTATAAATGATCTTAAATCATTAAACCCTTCTGTCATTATCGTTGTGGCTTACGGACAGATCCTGCCGTCTGAGATACTCAATCTGCCCGAATTCGGGTGTGTAAATATTCATGCTTCGCTGCTGCCGAAGTACCGCGGCGCCGCACCTGTTAACTGGGCCGTTATAAATGGTGAGAAAACTACAGGTATAACCATAATGCTTATGGATGAGGGTATGGATACAGGGCCGGTCCTGCTCCAGGAGGAAATGGAGATCGGGCCCGGAGATACAGCAGGCAGCCTTTTGCAGAAGCTTTCAATAACCGGAGCGGGCCTTTTGATGCCGGCAATTGAGGGGCTTGAAAATGACAGTATAAAGGCCGTGCCCCAGTCTTCCGGAGCATCTTATGCACCTGTATTCAAAAAGGCGGACGGGCTTATTGACTGGTCAAAGTCAGCGGAGGAACTGAATGATTTTATCAGGGGGATGAACCCCTGGCCCGGGGCATATAGCTTTATTGATAAGGAAAGGTTTAAAATCCTGAAAGCATTACCGGTTGACCCTGACGCGGAAAACAAAGATAAGGAGAACGGTGCAATTGTAAGGGCGGACAAGGATGAACTTATTGTAATTTCGGGAAACAATGGTCTTTCAATACTTGAGATCCAGCCGCCCGGAAAGCCTGTTATGCCGGTTAAGGCATTTCTTCAGGGAAGAAAGTTGAAAGAAGGAATGGTATTTAACAAATAAGCGTAAATATTCCTGATGTTAAAAAATATAGTTAAAATACTCTTCTACTCTATTACATTCATTACTGTCGGCATGGTTGCCTCATTTCTTGTGTACAAGATCCTTAATTTTGATAAAACCGGCGAAGTGCCGGTGCTTGTGGGAAAGAGTATAACCGAGGCGTCTGAGCTCCTGAACAAGAGGAAACTGTTTTTGAATATAAAAGGCAAAGAGCATAATAATGAGCTCCCCGAAGGATACATTTTAAAGCAGGATGTTGAACCCGGAAAAGAGATACCTGTCGGGATCGAGGTCAATGTTTTTATCAGTATGGGGCCGGAGATATATTCAATGCCTTCTTTTGAAGGGCAGCTTCTTGACGACGCAAAACTGACACTCATTAATTTGACAATGAAAATCAGGAAGGTCACCTGGGTGCATTCGGATACGGTCAGGAAGGGCAGGATCATTGCCCAGAGGCCCCTGCCGGGGAATATTAAAAACAATGAAATCAACTTTCTTGTAAGTTTAGGCCACTACGCTGTATCTTATAAATGTCCTCCTTTTGTTAATATGACAATTGAAGACGCAAGGATGCTTGCAAAGGAACTTGGCATTAAACTCGTTGAAAAGGACAAGGGAAACAAGGTAATATTTCAAAAACCCGAGGCAAACGCGCTTATCAGCAGGGGCGATAAAGTTGAAGTTACGCTCGGGCGCGGCTGGGGAATGTGGTTTTAAGCTATTACGAATAGCTATATTTATATAATGGAGGAAGAATAATGGTTAAGATTGCGCCGTCTATATTGTCTGCGGATTTTGCGAGGCTTGGGGAGGATGTTACGGCAGCTGAAAAAGCGGGGGCTGACCTGATCCATGTAGATGTAATGGATGGACATTTTGTCCCGAATATTACTATAGGCCCGCTTGTTGTGAAGGCTGTCAAGAAGATTGCGAAATTGCCGCTTGATGTACATTTAATGATTGAGAACCCCGATGACTACGTGAAGGAGTTTGCAGAGAGCGGCTCTGATATGATCACGGTGCATGCGGAGGCGACTGTCCACCTGCACAGGACGATACAGAATATCAGGGAATGCGGCGTAAAGGCCGGAGTCTCGGTCAACCCCGCAACTCCGCTCAGTCTTATTGAAATTGTGCTCCCTTATGTTGATATGGTGCTGATAATGTCGGTTAATCCCGGATTCGGCGGGCAAAAATTCATTCCCGAAGCCCTGCTAAAAATCAAACAGTTGAAAAAAATGATTGATGAAAGAAAACTCAAAATTGAAATAGAAGTGGACGGCGGAGTCAACACGGATAATGTGGCTGACGTCGTAAAAGCGGGGGCGGATATAGTTGTAATGGGAAGCGCTTTCTATAACTCTAAAGATTATGCTGAAACAGTCAAGACCGTCAGGAAGAGGTGCGGTTGAAAAATTCAGGCGTAGTTTTTTTTGAGAAGGCCGAGAAGCAGAGGGGACTGGCAAGATACGACAGTGCTGTTGAACTTTATAAAAAGGCCCTTAAACCTTTCAGGGAAGAATCTGATATCCCCTCAATACTTAACTGCCTTTTATCTCTCGGTGACACTCTCCGTGCAAAGGGTGACTTTACTGAGGCGAAGGGCCTCTACAGCGAGGGACTTGCTCTGTCGGAGATACTTGATGACAGGGCTTCAGAGGCGGATGCGCTGTCAGGTCTCGGACTGAGTATCAGGGCCCTGGGCAGCTGGGCTGATGCCATGGGTATGATAAACAAGGCCGGCCGTTTGTATAAGACCATAGATGATAAAAACGGGGAGGCATTTTCTCTTTGGGCCAGGGCCGGGACATACAGGATAAAGGGGGATGTTAACAGGGCAATAAAGACCTATCATCTTGCCCTTGAAAAATTCAGGGCGCTGAAAGACAGATCGGGAACGGCCTATTCTTACTGCGGGCTTGGAGGAAGCTCAAGGGTTGCATCTAAATTCAAAGACTCTGAAAAATATTATAAGCAGGCCAACAGGAGCTTTGAACGGTTGAATGATATTTTTGGACTTGCATATTCGTTTTGCGGACTTGGAAATGTGCGCAGGATGGACGGTGATTACAGCAATGCCCTGAAATATTTTAAAAAAGCAGAGGTCTTATACAGCAAAATCGGGGACAGGGTCAGCTATGCATATACTCTGTGGAGTACTGGAACAACATATAAAATGATGGGGCAAATGCAGAGGGCAGCCGAAAGCTTTGCCGGGTCCGGAGAACTTTTCAGGCAGACAAAAGATCCCAGGGGCAAAATATACTGTATGCTCGGCATCGGGGAAATAGATTATTTGAATGGAAAGACAAAAAAGGCCGGAAATACTTTCGCGAGGGCCTTGAAACTGGCGGACAGTTACGGGTTTAAAGTTGAAAGAAAGTATGCAGAGAGACTGATCAGGGCGTCCGGTCACGGAAAGGGGTTCCCGTTTAATCTTCCATAAGCTGAAATATTGAACCGTCATTCCCGCAGTCTGTTGAGCGGGAATCCAGTTTTTTTAAAAGCTTCTGGATGCCCGATTACTGACTTCGGGCATGACAAAAAAATAAGAAACGGCAATTTATGGATAGACACTAATTCTGTTTTATTGATAAAAAACAGGCTATTTGTTAGTATGAATGTAATTTATTATGAATTTGGCAGATACTGTTAATGATCAGTCTTCGGACAACCGGGAAGATTTGGTACAGGCTGGACTGTTAAACAGACTGGTTGCCAGAACAATTGATTTTATAATTGTTGTGGCACTGTTTGAGATTATCCCGAAGGTCGGCTACTTTGCCGGGCTTGCTTATCTTCTGTCAGCGGACGGACTGTTTCAGGGGAGAAGTGCCGGCAAGAGGCTTTTAGGTCTTAAAGTTGTTTTTTATATTGAACCTGAAGAAGCTATAGAGTGCAGTATCAAGGAATCAATTTACAGGAACTTCCCATTTGCCGCGGGGTATATAGTGTGGGGCATTATTGGAGGTATACCTTTAATAGGGTGGCTTTTATCGTTCATTATTATAGTGGGAATTCCTGCACTGGAATGCCTTTTAATCGTGGGCAGTGATATGGGCATGAGACTCGGAGATGAAATTGCAAAAACCAGAGTTGTTGAAGATAAATAAGGGGGAGTAAATGTTTAATAAAATCCTGGGATGGTTTTCAAATGATCTTGCCATTGACCTTGGTACGGCCAATACTCTGGTATTTGTCAAAGGTAAGGGTATTGTATGTAATGAGCCTTCAGTTGTGGCAGTCCAGAAGGACAAAGTAATAGCAGTAGGCACTGAAGCCCAGAAGATGCTTGGAAGGACCCCGGCGAATATAACGGCGATGAGGCCCCTGAAGGAAGGTGTCATAGCTGATTTTGACAAGACCGGGGAAATGCTGAAGTATTTCATACAGAAGGTCCATAACAGGAAGAGTTTTATTTCTCCGAGGATAGCTATTGGAGTACCTTCAGGTATAACACAGGTTGAACAGAGGGCGGTTAAAGACTCGGCGCAGGCATCAGGTGCCAGGGAAATATATCTCATTGAGGAACCGATGGCGGCCGCGCTTGGCGTCGGACTGCCGATTGGCGAGCCCTCCGGAAATATGATTGTCGATATAGGCGGTGGAACTACAGATGTTGCGGTCATTTCTCTGCATGGTGTTGTTTACAGCAAGGCGGTCAGGATGGGCGGGGACAAGATGGACGAGGACATTGTAAACCATATAAAAAGCAAAGGCAGAATTCTCATTGGAGACAGGACTGCCGAGCTCATAAAAAAACAGATCGGTTCAGCTTTCAAGACTGATGATGATAATAAATCAATGGATGTTAAGGGCAGGGACCTTGTTTCAGGTATTCCTAAGACTATTACGATATTTGAAGATGAGATAAGGGAGGCAATAAATGAGACCGTTACAGTTATCATCAATGCAATAAAGGTGGCGCTTGAAAATACCCCTCCTGAACTGGCATCCGACATAGTTGACAGGGGAATTGTCCTTGCGGGCGGAGGAGCTCTTTTGACAGGGCTGGACTCGCTGATTAAACACGAAACCGCCCTGCCTGTAATAGTTGCGGAAGAGCCGCTCCTTGCGGTTGTTAACGGCGTCGGCAAGGTGCTGGATGACCTGGATATTTTAGGCAGGGTTTCATTATGATAAATAGCCCGGAATGTTAAAAAAAAAATTTGTTCTCTTTGCCTTTTTTATTTTTCTTTTATTCGCATTGCTCACTTACCAGAGCATTAAAGGGGAAAGCCGCTTTATAGACCTTCCGATGTATCCACTGGAATTAATTGAACAGGGCAGTTCCGCTGTTATAAAAAGCATCAAGGGTGTTTTTAATACCTATATAATGATTGCCGGGAAGGAAGAAGAAAACAGACAGCTGCTTGATAGAATAAACGAATTAAAACAGGAAGAAAATAAATATATAGAAGCAGGGCTTGAAAATGAAAGATTGAGGAAGATTCTGCAGCTGAAGTCCAGGAGACACGAATACATTACCACTGCAGAAGTATTTGCGAGAGACCCGACAACCTGGTTCCAGAAGTTATGGATAAACAAAGGGGTAGATGACGGTATTGCGAGGGACATGGTTGCGGTAACGTCTCTCGGTCCTGTCGGAAGGGTCCACAAGGTCTTTAAAGGCGGGGCAAACATCATGCTGATAACCGACGTGAACTCGGCAATTGCCGTAATGCTGCAGTCATCAAGAATCGGCGGCATTCTTGAAGGCAGGGGAGACGACAGGTGCTATCTTAAATATGTGTCAAAGGAAGTTGAAGTGAAACTCGGTGAACGGGTCATAACTTCCGGGCTCGAAGGGATATATCCCCGTGGACTGCTGATAGGCCATGTTACGGATATAAGGAGTGAGGGAGAAGAGATTTTTCAGTTAATTGAAGTAACTCCTTCCCAGAACCTTAATACCCTGGAAGAGGTTGCGATTCTCAAGAAATGAAAAAATTCCTGCTCTATCTCTTTTTGGCATATGTTGCGCTGTCAGTGCAGGCCATTTTTTTTGAAAATGTAAAGCCTGATCTTGTCCTTATTCTTGTCTGCTTCTACGCAGTCAGGCACGGCCAGTTAAAAGGAGTGACATACGGCGCCCTGACAGGCCTTCTTATTGATACTGCGGGGGGATTTATTCTCGGCCCTCATATTGTAAGCAAATCGATCGCGGCTTTTTTAATCAGATCAGTTAGAGAAAATATTTTCCAGTGGAATATATTCATTAGCACGCTGTTGATTGCCATCCTGTCAATCGTTGATATTCTCATCGTTTATTTATGTATCGAGATGTTTTCAGCAGTATCACTTGACAATATGCCGTTGAAGATTTTCGGGATGCAGATCATATATACAGTTTCAGCTTCAATGATAATATATGTTTTATTGAAATCGGAGAAGGACAAGGAGATATTATTCTGATTTTATCTGTATTGAACATATTACAATTTCCTTCCTGCTTTGCAGTGGAGGGCAGCCTGCCGCCTGCCTGCCGGTAGGCAGGGCAGGGGTGGGGACTGAACAATGGAAAAAAGAATAAATATTGCCGTATATATCATAATCTTTATATTCTGCATTTTTGTTTTCAGGCTCTGGAACCTCCAGGTGATAAAGGGCAAAGAATACAGGGGAATTGATGAAAGAAACCGCTTGAGGGTCATAGATATTCATGCGCCAAGGGGGATCATTTATGACAGAAACGGTAAAGTGCTCGTAAAGAATATACCCTCTTTTGATATATCAGTTTTCAAGGAAGATTTACCACGGGACCGCGAGACTCTGGAGTCGCTGGGCAGGCTTATCGGGCTTACTTCAGAGGACATCAGGAACAGACTGAAAAAGTCGTCTGCAAAGAAGTTTAAACCGGTTAAACTTAAGCAGGATGTTTCATTTAAAGAAGTAGCAAAGGTAGAAGCAAGGAAAGTTGATTTTCCCGGTCTGCAAGTTGAAGTGGTGGGAGGAAGGGAGTATATTTACGGGCATTCAGCCAGTCATGTAATAGGTTATCTCGGTCATCTCAGCCTTGCCCAGTTAAGTGATCCTAAATATAGTGATGTTCCCCGGGAATCATTCATTGGTCAGTTCGGGGCTGAAAAGGTATTTGACAAATCTCTGAGAGGTTCAGGCGGTAAAAAGATACTGGAAGTTGACGCCCTCGGCAGTATTATTAAAGTTGTAAGAATACAGCGGCCTGTTAAAGGCCGTGATGCGGACCTGACTATTGATATTGACCTTCAGGTAGAAGCTGAAAAGAGTCTTAGGGGGAAAGCCGGCGCCGTTGTTGCTCTAAAGGCGGATACAGGAGAGGTCCTGGCCATTGCCAGTGCGCCTTCATTTGATCCGAATCTTTTTGTCCGGGGGATCAATTATACTGATTGGAAAAAGCTTGTCAAAGATCCGAGCAAGCCGTTGCTGAACCGTGCAATTCAAAGCCAGTACCCTCCCGGATCAACTTTTAAAATAGTATCGGCCATTGCCGCGCTTGAGGAAGGGATAGTAACAGAGGACACTGTTTATACCTGCAAGGGATCAATATATTACGGCAGGGTCTTCAGGTGCTGGAAAGCTGCGGGCCATGGTGAAGTCCGTATACACAGAGCGATAACTGAATCCTGCGATGTGTATTTTTATGAGGTTGCCAAAAACATACATGTTGACACACTTGCACAATATGCATTCGGGTTTGGCCTCGGACGGACCACAGGTATTGAGCTTGAGGGTGAGGTCCCCGGAATTGTTCCGACCAGCGGGTGGAAGATGCGGAAGAAGAAGGAAAAGTGGTATAAAGGCGAAACTCTTAATACGATAATCGGCCAGGGTTATCTGTCTACTACTCCGATACAGATGGCCAGGCTCATGGCCGCTGTAGTGAACGGCGGGAAATTATATGCGCCGTATATCCTGAATGACCGTGATATAAAGAGAGAGGCCGAAGGTTTAGTAGAGATAAGTCCTGAAAGCATAGAAATCATAAAAAAAGCACTTTTAGGCGTTGTTAGAGAAAAAGACGGGACAGGAAAGAATGCGAGGTCTGATATAGTAAGCATCGGGGGCAAAACCGGCACAACCCAGGTAATCGGAGGTGTTTCAAAAAAAGATAATATACCTTACAAATTCAGGGACCATGCCTGGTTTGTTGCATTTGCCCCGGAAAATGACCCCCAGATAGCTGTTGCGGTATTCGTTGAGCATGGCGGACACGGCAGTACAGCCGCCGCTCCGATAGCTAAAAGGATAATAGAAGCGTATTTTAAAAATATTCAAAATATCGAAATTAATACCCCCCCTTTAGAAAAGGGGGCTAGGGGGGATTTGAGGATATCTGGTTACAGTGATGATTTCATATAACAAAAGTTCAAAACAGTTTTTGGGAATTCTAAAAATAAACATGTCCGATATGGAGAGAATTATGATTTATAAAATCTCCCCTAACCCCTCCCGAGCCGGGTCTACGAGGGTCGATTCGACTTTTCCAAAGAGGGGGACAAAGAGCCGAAAATGATAGACAGAAGGCTTTTAAATAATTTCGACTGGAGTATTTTAATTGTGCCGCTTATATTGTCGTTGATCGGTGTAATGACAATCTACAGTGCTACAAGGCCGGTCTTGAATGTTGAACAACAGTCTTATTTCCTGAGGCAGTTTTACTGGATAGCTTTAAGCCTGTTTGCTTTTGTTATTGTGGTGAGTGTTGATTACAAGCAGTTTATCAGGTTCGGATATCTTATATTTATATTCGGAGTTATCCTTCTAATAATAGTGCTTGTTGCAGGCAAAAAAGGCATGGGAGCTCAAAGATGGATAAACCTGGGTTTTGTGTCATTTCAGCCCTCGGAGTTTTTTAAAATATTTTTTATCATAGCTCTTTCACGTTACCTGTCAGGTACCGGACAGGCCACGAAACTGGGGTTTAGGGAACTTGCCAGGATTACGGCAATTTTTTTTATTGTCCCTGCGGTCCTCATTCTTAAACAGCCTGATCTTGGCACAACCCTGATATTGCTGTTTATATTCATAACAATGGTTTTGATGGCCGGGATAAAGAGGAAGATAATTTTAATAACTATTGTGGCTGCACTCATATCTTTGCCGCTTACTGCCAATATTGTATGGAAAGGAATGAAGGACTATCAGAAGCGGAGAATAACAGCCTTTATAGACCCTCAGGCTGATCCCCAGGGGATTGGCTATCATGTTACTCAATCAAAGATTTCTATAGGTTCAGGAGGATTTTTCGGCAAAGGATATATGAAAGGGACACAGGGGCCGTACAGGTTTCTCCCTGAAAAACATACCGATTTTATTTTTTCGATATTTGCCGAAGAAAGGGGTTTTACAGGCAGCATATTTCTGTTCCTGCTGTATTTCTATATAATCTGGAGGGGCTTTGATACTGCAAAAAAGGCCCGGGATATGGAGGGCTGTTTTCTTGCGCTCGGTGTAACTTTCATGTTTACTTTTTATTTTTTCATAAATGTTGGGATGACCCTCGGAATGCTGCCTGTCGTAGGGGTTCCTCTCCCTTTAATGAGTTATGGCGGAACAGCGCTGCTTTCCAATTTTCTTGCACTCAGCATTCTTGAGAATGTCAGGATGCGCAGGTTTGCGTTATATTATTAAAAACAGGGTTCAAGGGGAAGAAAGACAAAAAAGCAAGTTTATTTTATTCTCGACCCATTAATGCTAAATATCGTATAATTACCGCTATTACATAGGGGTGTTGCTTACTTTAATAAGTTATCCGGCGGAGCAGGGGAAAGCAGTAGTTTTTTTTACCCTTGAATCCTCGAATCCTTGAACCCTCGGCCCCTTAAAAAAAATGATTGTAAGATTTATTGAATTCATCGGTGAAATAATGGAAAAGCCTGCCCAGGAAATCGGCAGGATACTCCTTCTTTTATGGTCCGTCCTGAAAAGAATTTTCAAACCTCCTGCAGATCTGCAGAATATAACCAGGCAGATGCTTGAAGTTGGTGTTAATTCACTGCCGGTTGTATTAATAACGGCCGTATTTACAGGGATGGTGCTGGCCCTTCAAAGCTATACCGGGTTTAAACGTTTCGGCGCTGAAAGGCTCGTGGGTTCTGTTGTTGCATTGTCGATGACGAGAGAGCTCGGCCCGGTCTTGACGGCCCTGATTGTAACGGGCCGTGCAGGCGCTGCCATGGCCGCTGAACTGGGGACTATGAGGGTGACCGAACAAATTGATGCACTGGAGACACTCGCTACCGATCCGGTCAAATACCTTGTCGTTCCAAGATTCCTGTCAGGTATGATAATGCTTCCGGCGTTAACGGTTGTGACCGACATAATAGGGATTATCGGCGGTTATTTCGTTACTGTGGTGCTGCTCGGTACGAGCGCTAAATCGTATTTAAGGACAACATGGACTTATCTTCAGATGGAGGACATATACATAGGCCTTATAAAGGCATGTTTTTTCGGGGCGGCATTTACTCTTATCAGCTGCTATAAGGGTTTTTATACTGAAGGGGGGGCCGAGGGGGTCGGGAAAGCGACTACCGGAGCAGTAGTTATTTCATCAATGATCATACTCATATCAGACTATTTTTTGTCTGCATGGCTGTTTTGATGATAACATTAAGGGACGTACATAAATCTTTCGGGGATAACCACGTATTGCGCGGCGTTAACGTTGAGGCAGAAAAAGGTGAGAGTCTTGTTATCATCGGCGGGAGCGGGTCCGGAAAGAGCGTATTGCTTAAACATATCATAGGGCTTTTAGAGCCCGACAGCGGTTCTGTGACCGTAGGTTCCTCAGACCTGTCCGAACTGGATGAGGACGGGCTGAACTTTTTGAGGAAAAAGTTCGGCATGCTTTTCCAGTCGTCAGCGCTTTTTGACTCTATGAGGGTATGGGAGAATGTTGGATTTGGACTTAGACGCCATACAGGTCTGGACGATCCTGATATAAAAGAGATCGCAATAGAGAAACTCAGGATGGTCGGCCTGGTAGGTGTTGAGGATGTCATGCCGTCCGAACTTTCCGGAGGTATGAGAAAAAGGGTGGGGCTTGCAAGGGCCATTGCCATGGAACCCGAGATACTTTTATATGACGAGCCGACAACAGGGCTCGACCCCATAATGGCGGATGCTATTAATGACCTTATTATAAAGATGAGAGAATCGCTGAAAGTAACGTCGGTTACCATTACACATGATATGAAGAGTGCGTACAAGATTGCAGATAAGATAGCCATGCTTTATAATGGTGTAATTATTGCCAGCGGCCCGCCAGGAGAAATAGAAAACACATCCGACCCGATTGTAAGGCAGTTCGTTGAAGGTCGCGCGAAGGGACCGATAACTTTAGAAGGCATAAAAAGATGAGAAAGTCTACAACAGAACTGAAAGTCGGAATATTTGCAATTATAGTTGTCCTTGTTCTTTCCTATATGACATTCAAGGTAGGCAGCCTGCCTCTTTTGTGGGAAAAAGGTTACAGGCTTTATGTGTTCTTTGATGATATAAGCGGCCTTGATGAGAAATCACGCGTTAGAATCGCTGGTGTTGACTCAGGAATAGTAGACAGTATCATGCTGGAAGAGGGGAGTGCGAAGATTACGCTTCTGTTGAACCCTAATATTGAGGTCCGCAAAGATGCAATTGCATATTTAAGGATGACGGGTCTGTTGGGCGATAAATATATAGCGCTGGATACGGGTACAGCGGACAGCCCGATTCTTGAATCCGGTGAATGGATAGTCCGCTCCATGCCTGCTGCGAATATTGATCAACTCGCAAACCAGCTGACAAATGCAGCCTCTTACATAAGTGAGTTAACGAAAAACATCAGCAGTATTTTGGGGGACACTGAAAAAGAGGCCATTAGGGAATCAATTTTCAATATGAAGGTTTTCAGCAGTAATCTGAAGGAAATTTCTACAGAAAACAGGGTGCCGATTAACACGATAATTGCCCGGCTTGATGAGTTTACTGCCATTTTAAGCAAAAGAGGGCCGGAAGTCCTGGATAATATTGACAGTATGGCAAAGGACATAAGCGATAAGGGTCCGGGTCTGGTTGATGACCTTAGTACAGCTGCAAGAGAGCTTAAAAAAGTACTTGTTGAAAACAGGCTTGCTTTAAAGGAAGGGGTTGAGAATTTTTCTAAAGCTTCCGAATCAGTGAGCAATATTGCGAAGTCAATTGAGAGGGGAGAGGGAACAGTGGGGAAACTTGTCCATGACAAAAGACTCTATGACTCCATAACCAAGGTTTCCGATGAAATAGGGAAATCACTTGAAGTGGTCGGCAGGTTAAGGACATTAATGGAGTTCGGCACTGATTATAACACTGAAGATGCTGAATGGAAAGGCCGCTTTAATTTAACATTAATGCCGGAGAGGGACAAGTACTACATCCTCGGGGTTGTTTCTGACCCCGTAGGTTCTGTTGAAACAACCGATACCACCATAAACGGCGTTACAACTACTGAAGAAGAAGTAAAGGCCAAGATCGAGTTTACCGCACAGTTTGCAAGGAGATTTGAAGATTTTGCGTTAAGGATAGGGCTGATGGAGACTACTTTTGGATTCGGGGCGGATTATTTTTTTAATGATGATAAAGGCAGATTGAAAATTGACATGTGGGACTTTGGTGAAGACGAAGTGGGTGCTGACAACTCACATGTGAAGATAGGGATTGACTACATGGTATTTAAGTATTTATTTGTAAGCGGCGGAATAGATAATCTTCTGAATTCAAATCGAACAGGGATATATGTAGGCGGCGGTTTGAAGTTTGAAGACGAAGATTTCAAGTATCTCTTTGGAAGTTCACCTGGTATTTCATTACCATAAAAACGGCAAACGGCCGTTTGCTGCTCCAATAAGTTTTCTTGACGTGCCTGTGAATAATCCTGATTAAATGAGGTATAATATTGAGTTGTGTCAAAAAAGGAACTTTTATTAAATAAACCATGAAAAGATTTTTTATAACAATACTTTTGACCGTTTTTATTAGTGCTGCCGGCTCAGGGACTTATGGAACTGCGGAGCAGAATGCAGGCATTAAAAACCCGGTTTCTGAAGATGCAAAAACAAACTCACCTGTTTTTTTAGAGGAAGTAAACAAAGCAAAAGACTTGATACTGGATTATTTCATTCCATTAAGCGGCGTGGTTGAGGATGTAAAAGACAGATCAATAAAGATCAGGCTGGAAGGTGATAGCAGCATTAAAAAGGGCATGAGGTTTTCTGTATTCAGAGAAGGGGAAGCTTTTTACCATCCTGTTACAAATGAGCCTATCGGAAGGAGCGAAATATTTGCCGGACGGGTTGAAGTGATAGACGGTGCGGCTTCTGACGGGTTATACCTTTGTACGGTTGTCAAAGGAGAAATCAAAAGGGGTGATCTTGCAAGAATTACTTCTTCAAAAATAAAACTCGCTTTTTTCCAGGACAGAAAAGCTGACTGGGGCCTGTCAGAAATTTTCTATGGTTTATTAAAAGATTCCGGACGTTTTGAAATCCTGGAAACATATACTCCGGGTTATAAGCCGGAAGGCCTGTCTGAACTGGCCAGAGGGCTCGACGCAGAGGCCGTGCTTATGTTCTCTACAGGGAAAAGAAATGATAAGAAATTACTGAAAATTGAATTATTCTGGGCAGAAGACGCAAAGATGTTCGGAGAGATAAAAAAAACGGTGAGTCATGATACCGTGGAAATGCTTGCGCCTGAGGAAAAGTTTATTTCAACGGTTTTTTCTGATACGGAGCCGTGGGGAAGTTTTGATCTTTCAGACGGGCGGCTGCTGGCAGTGGGTGATGTTGACGGCAATGGCTCAAGAGAGCTTGTTGTCAGTGACGGCAATAATCTTTCGATTTACAGCCTGACAAAAGATATCCGCGAAATATGGACCGTTAAAGGCAGTTCAGCGTACAAACACATTTCAGTAGACATTCTTGACCTTAATAATAACGGGAGGGCCGAAATATTTGTTACATCGATAATTGATAGAAGTGATAAAACTTCTGATGATGGACTTCAATCGCTTTCAGGCCCCAGCAGTGTGAATTCCTTTGTGCTTGAATATGACCCGTCCGGCGGATACAGAAAGATAAAGGATAATTTACCGTATTTTATGAGGGTCGCGGGAAATACACTGCTGATGCAGAAATTTGCCTCTGTAAATATTTTCAGCGGTTCTGTATATGAGGGGAAATGGCAGGATGAGAGCTATCAGACTGAAAGACCTGTTAAACTCCCTGACGGTGCGAATATTTATGGCTTTACCTTTATTGACTGGCAGAACAGGGGGCAGGCCCATGTAATGACCTTTAATGATAATGGATATTTGAATCTTTATAATGAAAACGGAGAATTAATCTGGAGAAGCAGCAGAAAGTTTGGGAACTTCCCCCTTTCTTTTGAAAAGAAGACTTATTCAGCGGTCAAAACTGGTGATAAATGGGCGGTAAGAGGCAGGCTTATATCTATAAAAACAGATCGCGGACAGGAAATTATTGTAGTAAATAAAATCCCTGTGCTCTCGAAAGTTCCCGGACTTGGAGTCAAGGGGGCCGAGGTTTATTCTTTATGGTGGAGTGAAGGGGTGATGGAAGAGAAATTATTGATGGGCGAAGTTTCAGGAAATATAACGGATTACTGGATAGAAAAAGGAAGATTATTTCTTCTTGCCAGGGGCGATATGATGTCATTTGTGAAAAATGCTGCTACCGGGGAACTCTCAAAAGGCAGCACTTTATATTTTTATAATATTGGTGAAGAATGAAAATCGGACATGTGGCCTTAATTATGGACGGGAACGGGCGCTGGGCAAAGCTTAGAGGACTTCCCCGGATTGAAGGGCACAGGAACGGCGTCAAGAGAGTAAATGAAATAATAGATGCGGCCCTGGACCAGGATTTAAAGGCAGTGACTTTTTATACCTTTTCAATGGAAAACTGGCAGAGGCCGGCCGCAGAGGTAAATGCTCTCATGCGCATCCTCTCCTCTTATCTGTCAAGTGAAATGGATCGGCTGCACAGGAAGAATATTATTTTCAGGGCAATAGGGAACATTGAGAAACTTCCTGCCGGGGTTAGGAAATTAATAAAGAAATTCGAAAAACTGACAAAAAATAATACAGGACTTATAGTGACAAGCGCACTTAGTTACGGCGGAAGGGCTGAAATCGCTACTGCAGCAAAGAAAATGATAGAGGCCGGAATAAAGGCTGAAGATGTTGATGAAAACATGGTATCATCTTATCTTTTTACGACAGGCATACCCGATCCTGATTTAATAATCCGAACGAGCGGGGAAATGAGGCTCAGTAATTTCCTTCTCTGGCAGTCTGCATATTCGGAATTTTATTTTACCCCCATCCTGTGGCCGGACTTTGGAAGGGAAGAATTCATATCCGCAATTAATGAATATCGTGGAAGGGACCGGAGATTCGGAGCATTGTCCGGGTCTGGCTGAGAGGAAGAATAATCGTAAATGAAGAAAGAAAACGGGTTTAATGTTAAAAGACACGTTGCAGCGGCAGTTGTCCTGCCGTTTTTTGCTGCGTATATATACTTTCTGCCTCCGCTGCCTTACTTTATGACATTACTTGTCATTATCGGCATGATAGCCATGTGGGAGTTTTTTGTTATGTATAAAGTGCCGAAAAAAATGTATGTTCCAGGAGTTATAATCGGGGGACTGTTTTTATATCTGTCCTGCGGGTATCCTGAATATTTTCTGTATAATATTGCTGCAAGTCTGTGTTTGCTCCTGCTGCTGAGGCTCTTCTCTGCTGAAACACCGTCAGGGTGTATGTCGGAAATCGGGCCGCTGGTAACAGGTTTATTATATGTAGCAGGACTTTTAACTTTTCAATGGTTCCTTAGGGAGACTGACCTTGGTCTTGAATATATTTTTCTCTTATATATATCGGTCTGGTTTTCGGACAGCATGGCATATTATATCGGGACATACATGGGGAAAAAGAAACTCTGTCCTTCCATAAGCCCCAACAAAACTGTTGAGGGGGCTTTTGGAAGCTTATTGGGAGGAATTATGGGTGCAGTTGTTTCAAAGTATATTTTCAGCATCCCCGGCCTTTCGGTCCCGGGAGCAGTAGTAATAGGTGCAATAATGGGGATAACTGCGATGACAGGCGATTTGATTGAATCGATGTTTAAAAGGGATGCAGACATTAAAGACTCCAGTAATATTATTCCGGGTCACGGCGGTATTCTTGATAAGCTGGACGGGATGCTGGTTTCAGGGCCTGTCCTGTATTTAATTGTCAGGTACTTTTAGATGAAAAGACTTTCTGTTTTAGGTTCTACAGGCTCTATCGGGAAGAATACTCTGGAGGTTGTTGCGAAGAATCCGGAAAAATTCAAGGTTACCGCCCTTGCCGTCAGAAACAATATTGAGGAACTTGAATCCCAGATAAATACGTTCAGGCCTGATGTAGTAGCTGTGTTTGATGAATCTTCCGCTGAAAGTCTGAGGGCAAAGAATCCTTCAGTTAAAATACTTGCCGGAGAAGAGGGACTGAAAGAGGTCGTTGCTCTTGAAAATGTGGACATGGTGGTATCAGCTATTGTTGGTTCAGCCGGACTGGTACCGACTTATGAGGCAATAAAGGCTGGGAAAGATATAGCCCTGGCTACGAAAGAGGCGCTTGTAATGGCAGGGAAACTGGTCATGTCCGAGGCGTCAAAAAGAGGTGTAAGTATTATCCCTGTAGACAGTGAGCACAGTGCTGTTTTTCAGTGTCTGGAAGGCAGAAATATGCAGGAGGTTGAGAAGATCATACTGACTGCTTCCGGAGGTGCTTTTCGAAATAAAAGTGTATCCGAACTTGATTCGGTTACCCCGGCTGAAGCTTTGAAGCATCCAAACTGGGAGATGGGAAAGAAGATAACGATTGACTCAGCCACCCTGATGAACAAGGGGCTTGAAGTAATAGAGGCATTCTGGCTTTTTAACGTGCCCCTTGAAAAAATTGATGTAATTCTCCATCCCCAGAGTATCATTCATTCAATGGTCAAATTTATTGACGGCAGTGTTATCGCACAGATGTCTGTGCCGGATATGAAGGGCCCGATAAGTTATGCTCTTTCTTATCCTGACAGGTTAGGCAACGTCCTGCCCGCACTGGACCTGGCAGAGGTAAAAGAGCTTACATTTGAAGAGCCTGATATGAAAAAGTATCCATCACTCTCGCTGACCTTTGATGCACTCAGGGCCGGCGGGACAATGCCCTGCGTACTGAATGCCGCAAACGAGATAGCGGTGGATGCGTTTCTTGAAGAAAAAATACCGTTTACAGGAATTTCCAGTGTAGTTTCTGATACAATGGCAGAACATGAGGTCTTAAGCGGTGAGACTATTGAAGAGGTAATAGATGTGTCGAACTGGGCAAGGCAAAAGACGCTTGAAATAATTGATATGAGGAACGGAAAATAAATTTTAAATAAAAAAAACGGAGAAATTAAAGTATGGGATTCTTTTGGGCTGTAATTCTTTTTGGTTTGTTGATTTTTTTTCATGAACTTGGCCATTTTGTCCTGGCTAAACTTGTAGGGGTAAAGGTCTTAAAGTTCTCCCTTGGATTTGGGCCTAAATTAATAGGCAGGAAGATCGGGGAGACTGAGTACCAGATTTCTGCCATACCGCTTGGCGGCTATGTTAAACCTCTCGGAGAGGAAGTAGGAGAAGAGATCAGTGAGGAGGATAAAACGAGGGCATTTAATTATCAGCCCGTATGGAAGAGGATGGCTATTGTTGTTGCCGGTCCTGTATTTAACCTTGTTCTGGCATATATCATTTTTGTTGTTTTTCTGGGTTTTCAGCTGCCGGTGGCAATACCTGACCTGGACAGTATAACGACGACGATTGATAGTGTCCAGGAGGGGTCGCCTGCGGACGCGTCGGGACTGAAAACAGATGATACGATTATTTCAATTAACGGCGAAAAAGTCAGAGACTGGACTGAGATGTCGGAAATATTAAAAAAGAATCCCGGAAAAGAGTTGACGCTGGGTGTCCGGAGGGGTGAAAAAGTTTTTGATGTCAGCATTACTCCTGAGCCTGTAAAGATTAAAGATGAGGGCGGTGAAGAGGCCACCGTAGGGAGGATCGGCGTTTCAAAGAAGATGAAGGCCAAAATAATTCAGAGCGACAGCATATTTGAAGCACCGTTCAAGGGTGTACAGGCGGTTTATGAATGGTGTGTCCTGACTGTTGAAGTTGTGGTTAAATTATTTACAGGGTCATTGTCGGCAAAACAGGTAGGGGGACCTATTTTAATTGTTGATGCCGCTGCAAAGGCCGCCTCTGTCGGGATATTTACTTATTTTAATTTCATTGCAATTATCAGTATCAACCTTGCAATTTTGAACCTGCTTCCGGTGCCGGTCCTTGACGGAGGGCATGTAATGTTTCTCACATATGAAAAGTTAAGGGGCAAGCCTTTGAGTGACAGAATAATGATGGCCGCAAACAAGGTCGGCATGACACTGCTGCTGATGTTAATATTATTCGTATTTTATAATGACACTATGAGGATTGTAGTGCCATGGGTTCAAAAGACCCTTATAGCCAACTGAAGACCGATGACAAGGCCCCCGGAAATTAAAAGAAGGATTTCATCCGGCGGAGTTATACACCGAAATCTGAAAGACGATGTAGAAGTGGCAATTGTGGCAGTACGCGGCAGCAGGGCATGGTGCCTGCCTAAGGGGATAATAGACGGAGGTGAGGACCCCCCGGCAACGGCCCTGAGGGAGGTAAGGGAAGAGACAGGGCTTACCGGAGAAATTCTTGATAAACTGGGACAGATCGCTTATTGGTATTTCATTAAAGAAGAGAGGATAAGGATCCATAAGACAGTCCATTTTTTCCTTATGAAATTTATAGAGGGAAGCACTGATGATCATGACCATGAAGTGGATGAGGCGAGATGGTTCCCGATAGACGATGCCATTGAACAACTGACTTACAAGAGTGAAAAGGAGATAATGCGGAAGGCGAAGGTGATGATAGATCAACTGTCAAAATAATGGAAACATATAATTGTTATGAATGTCATTCTGAACTAGTTTCAGAATCTCAGGATATCAACAAGTTAAGAGACCCTGAATCAAGTTCAGGGTGACAAACCGGACTTTCCGCAACAGGAACTATCCAGGACCATTTTATATGAAAAAATATATTTAAGAGGAGCATTTTAAATGAACGTTACACAAAAACTAATATCATCGCATCTCGTATCGGGAGAAATGAAGGCCGGTGAGGAGATCGCGATATCTGTTGACCAGACGCTGACCCAGGACGCTACTGGAACAATGGCATACCTTGAATTTGAGGCAATGGGGATACCGGCGGTCAGGACGAAACTATCTGTCAGCTATGTAGACCATAATACACTCCAGAGCGGTTTTGAGAATGCTGATGACCACAGGTTCCTCCAGACCATTGCAGGCAAGTACGGTATTTATTTTTCCAGGCCGGGCAATGGCATATGCCATCAGGTGCATCTTGAGAGGTTTTCGAGGCCGGGACAGACACTTCTCGGGTCAGACAGCCATACCCCGAATGCAGGGGCCGCTGGAATGCTGGCAATAGGCGCGGGAGGCCTCAGTGTTGCACTTGCAATGGCAGGAGAGCCTTTCTGGCTTGTAATGCCGGAAGTGGTACAAGTGAAACTGCAGGGAAAGCTGCGGGCAGGGGTCAGTGCAAAGGACATAATCCTTGAGGTGCTGAGGCAGCAGACAGTAAAAGGCGGTGTCGGAAAGGTATTTGAATACGGAGGCGAAGGTATTAATAATCTGACTCTCCCGGAAAGGGCGACAATAACTAATATGGGGGCGGAACTGGGGGCAACATCTTCAATATTTCCTTCTGATGAACAGACTCTGGCTTTTTTCAGGGCGCAGGGGCGTGAAAAAGACTGGGCAGAGTTGAAGCCTGACCCGGGTGCGGAATATGATAAGGAAATTGTTATTGATCTTGATACTCTTGAGCCGCTGATAGCGGCCCCGTCCAGCCCGGACAATGTGAAGTCCGTTAAAGAGGTTGGAGAACTGCCGATCAAACAGGTATGTATCGGGAGCTGTGTGAACTCTTCTTTTGCCGATCTCATGGTTGCCGCAAAAATACTCAGGAATAAAAAGATCCATCCGGATGTCAGTCTGGCTGTAAGCCCGGGTTCCCGTCAGGCTCTTCAGATGATAACTGAAAACGGAGCGCTTGCAGACCTGGTTGCAGCCGGTGCAAGGGTGCTTGAATGTGCCTGCGGTCCGTGTATAAGTATGGGACAGGCGCCGCCGACAGGGTCTATAACTCTCCGTACTTTTAACAG
>SDBV01003391.1_pt1 | contig 23570 bp, 14 predicted proteins | sample 2277081 | NCBI WGS metagenome assembly SDBV01 (sample SAMN10402039, study PRJNA504765) | marine sediment metagenome | isolation source: marine sediment core GS10_PC15, 223 cmbsf | place: Arctic Ocean: Southern Knipovich Ridge | collected 2010 | reverse complement strand
GCCTGGCAGCGCGTGGACAGCAAGGCCAAGCTGGAGGCCGAACGGGAGAAAATGCATAAGGAGTTCATGTTCATGATCGGGCTGGACCCGCTGCCCGAGCGCACGGACCTTAAAGCCACCTCGGTGCGTACTATCGAGATGGACGAGTACACGATAGAGGTGCTGCATTACCAGAGTCTGCCGGGGTTCTACGTGGCGGCCAACCTCTACAAGCCCAAAAAGGGCAAGGGACCTTTTCCGGCGGTGCTCTGGGGACCGGGTCATGGCAACGGGGAATTCGGTACCAAGCAAAAACGCCAGGGCCACGCGGCGATGTGGGCCAGGGCCGGCTTTATCTGTATCGTGGTCGATCCGGTTCAGGCTTCCGAGGTTTACGGTATCCATCACGGCCTGGCGGGCTACGATCTGGAAGACTGGTACTCGCGTGGTTACACACCGATGGCTATCGAGGTCTGGAACGCCATGCGCACAGTGGATTACCTGCTGAGCCGCCCGGATGTGGACGGTGACAAGCTGACCCTCACCGGTGTATCGGGAGGCGGGCACCTGAGTTGGATGGCCGGTGTGGCTGATCCCCGTTTTACGGTGGTCCAGCCGGCGGCGGGCACCACCGTAATCCCGGAGCATATTCGTCGCAACCTGCAGGGCATGCACTGTGACTGCGCGTTTTTTGGAAATACCTATCAGCACGACTGGACCAGTATGGCCGCGCTGGTTACGCCTCGTCCGCTGCTGCTGCATTGCTCAACAGAAGACGCCTACTACCCGCCCGAGGGCTATCTTCCGGTGCTGGAAAAGGCCAAAATAGCTTATTCCTGGTTCGGCAAGGAGGATGCCGCCGCGCTTAGCGAAGTCCCCGGACCCCATACGTACAACGTGATCCAGCGCGAGCGGAGCGTGGAATTCAGTACCCGCTGGCTGCTGGGCAAGGAAGTCGATATCAAGGATCGGGAAATCGAGACTGTGGAGTTCTCGCTCCTGGGCGCGCTGGGCGGCATCAACGCAAAGCACCCTGAAAATATCAACGCCAGGGTCCATGAGTACCTTCTGCCAGCCCACAAAGTGACCATGCCCGCCGGAAGAGCCGCCTGGAACGAGCGCCGCGCGGAGGTGATGGACAAGCTGCGTAACGTGGTCCTGCGGAACATGCCGATGAACCTGACGCCGCGTAAAACAGATATGGCGGAAAGAGGGGACGGTTACCTGCTGGAAACAGAGCCGGGTATCAAGGTGGGGATGCATTCCAACGTTGATACCAATAGCGGGCCGGTGAAAGCAGCGGTGCTGTACGTTGCCTCATCGGGTGAAAGCTACGGCGGTTCGATCTGGGGATTTATGAAACCGTTTCCGTTGGAGGACACACAGAACTCCAAGCACATGCTGTACCCGCGCGGAGTGGGACGTTATAGCTGGGAGCGCGGGAGGCTGATCAAGTACAAAAGGGACGCCTGGATGCTGGGCCGTACGCTGGACGACATGCGGCTGGCCGATATTCTCTGCGCCGTGGAGGCAGTGGCTTCGGACCCGGCCAATGCGGGTATCGAGGAGCTTTCCCTGGTGGGCAAGGGCGAGGCTGGAATCCTGGCCGCCTATGCCGCCCTGCTTGATGAGCGGGTGACACGGGTGGTGCTGCACATGCCCACCCAAACCCATCTGGATGGCCCGCACCTTCTTAACGTGCTGCGTTTTACGGATATAAAGGAAACGCTGGCCATGTTGGCTCCGCGCTGTGAGCTGGCGATCATCACCCACGATATCGATAACTTTGCCCTGACAAGAGACATTTACGAGCTTGTGGGCACTCCGGAAAAATTCCGCGATTGTGTCTCGGTAACCCAGGCGCTTAACCTGAAAGACTGAGCCGGAATGTGAAAAGAGCGGAGCATATCCGTTAAGATCAATAAAGACCCCGTGGCTTACCGCGGGGTCTTTTATGTTAGCATAAGCGAAAAATGGTGGCAGTCGATATTCATCCGATGGTGCAGGTAAAACCGATGGGCTGCGAACCTCTGTACTCCGGAATCCAGATGCAACTGTGCGCAACCGTTGCTGACTGCATAGTCCCTGATCCAGTTAAACAGCAGCGCCCCGTGGCCCGATGAACGGGAGTGCTCGTTGGTCACCAGGTCATCGATATACAAAAATCTGCCCCATGCCAGGCACTCTGAAATCCTGATTCCTCCCACTGCCTTAATCCCTTCGCTGTCTGCCAGGAACGGAAGTTCGTAACCGAATGCGTCCATCTGGCGGCGCACCTGGCTGTAATACTGGTTCTCGTCCAGATGCGGCCGCAACTGGCGCATTACCCGGTAGCAGCTTTTGATTTCCTCGTCCGTAACAGCTAGTTTTATCGTGCAAGGCATCGTTTCTCCCACTTTAACCGTCGGCTTTAAGAGTGGCTTATAGTCAAGGAGCCATGTAAATTAAATTTATTAAAGTCAGCAGTATAACAAATATAAATACTGCGGACCGGCGCTCTTGGCCGGGAATGCGAATCATTATAAACCATTGGAACGGGATTGACCATGAGAATTTCACGCCTGATCCTGACAACCGTTGTAGCTACTGTTTTCTCCGTGGCATACCTGACCGCACAGAACCGTCCCAACGAGGAGTTACAGGCCCTGCAGAGCCATTTTGAAAAAGTGGCCGCGGCGCGGTTCGACACCATGTTCACCGGGATCGAAACTGTTCAGCAGTGGGAAGAGCGAAAGGAAGAGTACCGTGCCCAGCTGCTCAAAATGCTTTTTCACGACAGGCAAATGAGCAACGCCGTGCCGGCTGTGCGGATTACCAACACGGTGGAGCACAAAGACTACACAATGCAATGCCTGGTTGTGGAGACTGATCCCGATCTTTATGCCACCTGTAATCTTTATCTGCCGAAAAAAGGAAAGAAACCGTATCCGGTAATTCTCTACCAGTGCGGGCACGCCAACAAGCGGCGTTATAAGCAGCACGGCTCGTGGTTCGCCAGTAACGGGATCGCGGTTCTGATGATGGACAATATCGAGATGGGTGAGATGGAGTTTACCCACCACGGGTTGTACTCGCACGCCTGGTGGGACTGGTACAGCAGGGGTTTCTCACCGTTGGCGGTTGAGCTTCTAAACGCCAGGCGAGTGGTGGACTATCTGGTTTCGCGCGAGGATCTGGACAGCAGCCGGATTGGGGCCACGGGTATCTCCGGCGGCGGGATGACAACCTTTTTTCTCTCGGCTATCGATAAGCGGATAGCCGCCGCCGCGCCGGTCTCGGGAGAGTTGTCCACCAAGGGCTGGATCGAGCAGCAGCTCTCCAGGTCCCACTGTGACTGCCAGTTCCCGGTTAACAGCTACGGGCTTTATTACTCACAGGTGGGTGCGATTGCGGCTCCGATGCCGCAGTTGATGTGCAATTCCGATGCCGACAGGGGCTTTCCGATGGATGCTTTCGGTGAGCTATATGACAAAATGGGCGAGATTTACAGCCTTTACGATGCAAGTTCAGCTCTGGACACGGCTATCGCTCCCGGCGGCCACTCCGACAGCGAACAGATCCGCCTGCCGGTTTACGAGTTTTTCCTCAAGCAGTTCCTGGACAAAGATACAACCATAACCACCGAAGGCGTTATCGATACGCTCACCTCGGATAAGCTCACCTGCTGGCTCGACGGGTTCCCGTTGCGGGAGAAGCTGAGCCGGATCGACCAGGCGCTGATCCCGCTCTGGGAGTTTTCAGCCGATAACCTGGCAAGTAATCCGGGGCAGCGCAGGAGTGAGTTGGCAACGCTGCTGCGGAGGGAATCTTTCCGTTATTTCCCCGAGCAGGCCTTGCCGCTGGCTGCATCTCTTGACACTGAGAAAGAACTGTTGGGCCGTAAAGTGCGCAGCGTGAGTTTCAACTCGTTTGACGGGCTACGGGTGCGGGGAACTTATTCATTGCCCAAAGAAACTCCATCTGGCGCTAAAATTCCCGCCGTGCTCCTGCTGGACCATCGGCGGGGGATTCCTGTCTGGGGCAACGAGCAACTGCTGGAAGCCAACCAGTGGGGCGAGCGCGCCGTGCTGGTGGCCTCCACGCTGGACAGGGGTAACAGGGCGCTGGAGGGCAACCTTCGCAGCTACATCGATGACGATCCGTTGCACCATATGAAGCGTCAGGCGATGGTGGCCGGGACCACTCTGGACGCGATGGCGGTCTATGAAGTGCTGCGCTGCATCGAGTTCCTTCGCTCCCGCCCGGAGATTGACCCTCGGAGGATTACGGTGCTGGGCAAGGGAGCGGTGGGGATCAACGGACTCTATGCCGCTCTGCTGGACAACAATGTGGAACGGGTGGTGCTGGAATCCCCCACGGCCAGCCACAGGGATGCGCCGATTTACCTTAATGTGCTCAGGTATACCGATATCCCGGAAGTGATAGGGTTGCTGGGTGGCAAAGTGCGCCTGTACGGCGAGATACCGGTAACGGTGCGGATGGCAGCCGAAAAGAGCGGTGTGATAGTCGAGAATTTTCTGGAAGACTGCCTGCCCTGAGTGCGGGGGAAATTCAGGAGGGTTGGTGGAAAAACACCTTACGGCCCTTCTTTGGCAAGGGGGGAATGGTTTTGACAACGCCGGGGTAAAAAGTCCCCCTTGGAGAAGGGGGTGTCCACGCTGAAATCGGGACGGGGGATGTTACCTCCCCCTTGGAAAAGGGGGACTTTAATTGCCCCCCTTCAGGAGGCCCGCAGCTAGTATATCCTGAGTTTCTCTTCCCATTTGCAAACCAGACAAAAGCCCTTCCGCCAGGCAGGAATTGGATGTTCTTGTCAATGCCTGCAAATCGCCTATATGGTCGACAGTTCGACCATTTGGTCGCCAATCTGGGCAGTGGCACGCCCGGCAGGAACAGTTTCCAGGTGTCTAAGGCTAAAAATGTAACAAGTTATGATTTTTTGTCGTGTGAGCGCGGAAGCTGGCATCATTCTGGCTATTAGCTAGTTTGTCCATGATGGCATTAGCACTTTTAAACGGCGGAACCAGCGATGAGCTTCACCTGGAATTACGCTAACATATATATGGCAATTCTCCTGTTAGCTGTAATTGTATTTCCATTGCAGGTATACCCGGCGACTTCAGGGGATGTAATCCAGGAGAACTGGGCTCCCAAAGATACGCAGAGGCGATATAAGAACTTGGCGGAGGAGCGGTTCAACATGGAATGCGACTATTTAGGAATCAACGGTGGCCGTCTCAAAGGTGTACGCAAATTGTTCGATAAGATGCTTATTTCCAGGGAAAGAGTAAACAGCGCCCACTATCGCGGAGATATGACCAGGGACGAAGCGATCGAACTTCTGAACCGACTCGACCTTGAGTACTATCTGGAACTGGAAGAACTGGTGAGGGGTGAGCGAAATCTGGGCCGTATCCGCAGGATGATTGTCAAGGTTAAGGCGAGAAACGGAATCAGTGGTAAGTTGGCCGCACAGGCAAATTGAGCGGCTGCCCGTGTCAGAAAAAGTCCGCTATAAAAAACTGTAACCGTAGCCGTGGGCGGATTGTCATTATAGGGAAAAACTTTTCTAGTTCGAGAATTGTTAATAGCTGGAGGTTTGATGAGGGTTACAAGAGCACGTTTTTTAGCTTTGGTTTGGTCAATTGCCATCGGGTTGTTATCGCTGCTGTTCGTGGGTCAGGCCGAGGCACAGCGCGGCGGCGGCCGTGGAGGTGGAAGTAAGCGGGGAGGTGGTAAGCGTGGCCGCGGCAGGGGGAAAGCGGTTCAGCAGAATCCCGGTAAACCGGCGGCGGAAAGGTTCCTGCGTGTGAGCCGGGTGCTTGCGTTGAAAAAGAACCAACTCAAAGAAGCAAAAACGGCGTTCGACAGCATGGGAGTAAAAAAGGCAAAAATACTGGAAGAGCAGCAACTGGGAGTGCAAAGCTCTCTGACAGCCAGGCAGGAAATAAGAAAACTGGGCGGAGAGTTTGAGGAAAAGTTTATCGCGCTGCTCAATGAAGAACAGCTTATAGAATTGGAAAAGCTGAAAAAGGACGGTACGCTGAGTAACCAGTGGTGGTAAGGGTAAGGCATTGGACGGATTTGTCTGATTGGTTTGCAACCTCTTAATGTGCTCAGGGGAGAAATGATGAGAGCGAAAGACTCAAGGAAGCTGATTCGTCTGGCTACAATGCTGGCTCTTTGCGTGCTGATGGCAACGGGTGGCGCTATTCAGGCTCAGGGCCGTGGTGGCGGCCAAAGGGGCGGCGGCCAGCGGATGGACCCGGCGCAGATGCGGACGCAAATGGAAAAGCGCTCGGAAACCCAGTACAAGAAAATGTGCGAGACGCTTGTGTTGAGCCAGGAGCAGCAGAAGCAGGCGGATGAGCTGTTCAACAAAGCACAGGATGACCGCGAAAAGCTGTTTGAAAAGATTGGCGGCGACAGGTCGAAAATGCGCTCCATGTTTGAAAAGGTTCGCAAGACACAGCAGGATTTTATGAAGGAACTGGAAAAACTGCTAACCGAAGAGCAGAAAGAGCGGTTGGAGTTGATCAAAAAGGAACTGGCGGAACAACGTAAGCGGCGCAACAGGTGACAGGCAACCAGGACGATGATTGAGGGGGGGGATAAGTATGAAAACTAATACAAGGCAACACCATTCGGCCGGTCTGCTGGCGCTCTGGCTTGTTGCCGCATGCCTGCTTTCACAGTCGCTGATATACGCCCAGGCGGCCCAGCCTGAGGCAAAGCGTGATATCAGTGGCTACGTGCGGGACAGCGAGACCGGCGAGGCTCTGCCGTACGCCAGTGTCCTGCTGGAAGGTACGAAACTGGGTGCGGCCACCAACACCGATGGCTATTTTGTGATAGTCAACGCGCCAACAGGTAATCGCAAGCTGCAAATCAGCTATATCGGCTATGCCACCGGCGAAGTGGAACTGGATTCAGCAGCCACAAGAAATGCTCCCCTGGACATCTATCTAAAGCCGATTGTTTACGAGCTGGCCGGAATAACGGTGCAGGGAGAAGCGCAGACAATCGAGGTCTCGGATAAAGTCAGCGAAGTGGTGCTGGCCCCGGCCCAGTTGCGCTCACTGCCAAATATCGGCGAGGTGGATGTGTTCCGTTCCCTTCAGTTGCTGCCCGGAATCAGCGGGGTGAGCGATGGGTCAAGCGGGCTGTATGTGCGTGGCGGCACACCTGATGAGAACCTGGTGCTGTTCGATGGGATGACGATCTACCATGTGGACCATTTTTTCGGCATGTTCAGCGCGTTCAACGCCGATGCGATCAAGGACATCCGGGTCTACAAGGGCGGCTATCCGGCTCAGTTCGGCGGACGGGTCAGCAGCGTAGTGAACCTTACGGGTAAAACCGGCAGCAGCAGCGATTTTCGCTATGGAGCGGGGCTCAACCTGCTCAGTGGAAACGGTCTGCTGGAGATTCCCCTGCATGAGAAAGGTTCTTTACTGGTTTCCCTGCGGCGCTCCTACACGGATGTTATCCAGAGCAGCCTGTACAATAAGCTGTTTGATTTCAAGGCCGGCGATGACGCCGTGCAGACCCAGGGAGGCCCCGGTGGCGGTGGCGGAGGGCCAGGGGGCAGAAGGGGAGGGTTCGCCAGTGTCAGCGAAAGGCCGGAGTTCTACTTCTATGATTTCAACACCAAGCTTACCCTTACACCCACCGACAAGGACATCTTCTCGCTGAGTGTCTACCGGGGTAAGGACAACCTGGACCAGTCCCAGGACTTGAGTGGCAACAACTTTTCTTTCAGGGGTGGTGGTAACAGTGATTTCGTAGTGGCACAGGATATCAGCCGTCAGCGCGAGGAACTGACCACCTGGGGCAACACGGGTGTGAGTGGCAAGTGGGCCCGCAGAATTCATAGCAGGCTGTATTCATCGGCCATGGCTTCCTATTCCTCGTATTTCAGTACCTATGACCGCAGCACCAGTTTTACCGGCAGCACCCTGGCAGACAGCGCGGGTTTTTTCCGTGGAGGAGGAGCCGCCACCAACGAGGACAACGAGGTGGAAGACCTCACGGTTCGCCTGGACAATGAGTTCCACCTCAGCAACAGCCACGATCTCAAGTTCGGCCTCGGTATGTCGCTGTTCAACTCCCACTACTACACAGCTCTTAACGACTCCATTCAACTACTGGCTCTGGACACAAAATCCCGGCAGGCGAATTTCTACCTTCAGGATATGTGGAGTATCAGCCCGAACCTGGAACTGACAATCGGCGGGCGGGGTGTGCATTACGACAAAACCAGCGAACTGTATTTTGAGCCACGGGCCAGCATGATGTACTCGCTCTCCAGCCGGATCAAGCTCAAGGGGGCCTGGGGGCAGTACCACCAGTTTGTCAACCGGATAGCCAATGAGAACGTGCTCGAAGGTGGCAGGGATTTCTGGATTCTGGCCGATGAGGAGATGACCCCTAATTTCGCCGAGCACTATATCGGCGGGGCAAGCTACGAGACCGATGATTTCCTGTTGGATGTTGAGGGCTACTACAAGGACCTCGATAACCTTCTGGAATACACCCGCCGCGTACAGTACGTGTTCCGCAATGGCCGTCGCGAGGAAGTGGGGCGCGGTTTTTTTCAGGGTAATGGGTTTGCAAAGGGCCTGGATGTCCTGCTCCAGAAAAAGAGCGGGAAACTCAACGGATGGTTGGGTTACAGCTTGAGTAAGGTGGAGCACACTTTCCCGGATTTCAACAGCGGCCAGGCGTTCCCGGCCTCCCACGACAGGACCCATGAAATAAATCTGGTGGGCAAGTACAGGCTGGGTGACTGGGAGTTGGCTGCCACCTGGGTCTATGCCACCGGCAAAGCCTACACCGCGCCGATAAGCCAGTATTACGTGGACCTGCTCGATGGCAGCGAGTTCAGCTATATCCACGTTTCCGGCAAAAACAGCCAGCGGCTGCCAGATTACCATCGCCTGGATTTCAGCATCTCGCGCTCGTTCTATTTCGATACTACCAAATGGGTAGCCGGTTTCTCGATATTCAACCTTTACAACAATAAAAACATCTGGTACAGGCAGTACGATCTCGATGTCCAGCCGGTTGCGGTTACCGATGTGACCATGCTGGGTTTTACGCCGACAGTCTTCATTCAGATCTATTCGCACTAGGAGGGCCACCGTGCTCAGATTTATTGCAGTATTAGCGGTTATTCCGCTGATGGTTGGGCTGGTGGGATGCACGGATGAGTCCCCGCTGGTGCCGGAAGCGGACTTGGTGGTGATGAGGGCTTATCTTTTCGCGGGTGAGCCGGTAACCGAGATCAGGATTACCGCATCACTGGAGCTTGGCAGCGAGGAATCGGTGGCCCCGCCCGTGAATGACGCTAACGTATATCTGACAAAAGACGGAACAAGGTACGCTCTTGTGGCCACCGTCGGACGGCCGGGTTTTTACCATTATCCCGGCGATGACCTGTCCGTGGTGGCGGGCGATCAGTTCATGATCGAAAGCGAATACCTGGGCAAAGTGGCCACCGCCACTACCGTGGTGCCTTCCAAGCCCACTCAGGTGGGTGCCAACCCGGATCAACTGGGAGTCCAGGAGCTTACATTCGGTTTCGGTGGCAGGAGGATGTTCGGCAATGATGACACCACTGCGGTACAGGTAACCTGGGCTAACCCGGCGGGAGAGAGTTACTATGTCACTCTCGAAAATATAGAGCTAAATCCCATCCCCATTTTCGAACTGCCCGCCGGATTCGAGAACAGACGGCCAATCAGGTTTGTTTCGATTCCTGTTAATTCCGAGGAGTACCGGATTACCCGCCGCTCGGTAGAGTTTTTCGGGACGCACATGGTAAAAGTTTACCGGGTTAACCGGGAGTATGTCGATCTGTACATCTCGCGAAATCAGGACCCGCAGGACCTCAACGAGCCGTTGAGCAACGTTACCGGCGGGCTGGGAATTTTCACCGCATTCAACAGTGACAGCGTATTTATCGAGGTTGTTTCCCAATAGGACCATGTCGCAATTTAGCATCTGTATGCACAAGGGGTTTGCCGTCAGCGGCAAACCCCTTTATTATTTGAGAGGACTTTCACAATAATCAATTCATCCGGGAGTACGAATGATGCTGCGCGGCGCGGGAACTTTACTTTCCCTGATGACGATAGTGCTGGCCGGCTCACTAACCTTTGGCTGCGCGGGTGGTGACACGGAGCCCCAAAGCGCGGGGCAGGAGGATTTCCTGCCGCCCGTTGCCGATGGAGAGCAGTGGGAACTGGTCTGGAGCGATGAATTCGAAGCAGACCAGCTTGACCGCTCTCTGTGGCAAACTCCGGTGGGGGTGCGCCGCGATGGTTACTGGGCAGCCGAGGATACCTATCTCGACGGTGAGGGCAACCTGGTGCTTCGTACCCGCAAGAGCGACGGGAAATACTACTCAGGTGCAGTGCGTACCATGGGCGCGTTTGAGCACCGTTTCGGCTACTGGGAGACCCGTTGCATGTTCCACACCGAGGTGGGCCACTGGCCAGCGTTCTGGCTGTTTTCCTCACCGGGTGTAGGTATTGTGGGTGATGGGGGCCGCGATGGGACCGAGATCGACATTATGGAGAAACCCTGGCCGGACGAGGATAAAATCAATGTGGCTCTGCACTGGGATGGTTACGGGGAACATCACGATAGCGAAGGCAAGCAGGTAATATTTCCGGGTGTAAGTTGGGGCTGGCACACGTTCGGCCTGCTCTGGACTCCCGATGAATACGTGTTCTATATCGACGGGCAGGAAATCTGGCGCACAAGTGCCGGTGGGGTCTCGCAGGTGAAGGCCTATGTTAAGCTCACCGATGAAGTGGGCGACTGGGGAGGCGATATCGCAACCGCCCGCTTGCCCGACTACACACTGTTTGATTACGTGCGGGTTTTCGACTACGCCGGTGGGGGGATGGGCAAATCTGTTCCCTGAACGGCAAAGCTAGCTGAACCCGGCAGGCTGAGTTACTGTTCTTTGCGGAAATCGAATATTATCTCCACGCAGGTGACGGAAAGAGCGTTATCAGTCTTCTGAAATCGTTAACTGCGCTGGATTGTTGCCGGCAGAAAATGAATAACAATTCCGCCTGTGTAATAAATCAACGTAACGGAGGTACCGGGATGCAGATCGATCGCAGAGATTTCCTCAAGAAGGCTGGTGCGGGACTGTGCCTGCCGATGTTGGCCGGTATCTCACGCGCCCGGGCTGCCGGGGGCGGCCTGCCTAATATCGTGCTGGTGATGGCCGACGACCAGGGTTGGGGTGACATGGCCTATAACGGCCACCCCGTGCTGAAAACGCCCAATTTCGACAGTATGGCGGCCAGCGGTATGCGGTTCGACAGGTTCTATGCCGCGCACCCTGTCTGCTCGCCCACCCGTGGCAGTGTGATGACCGGGCGTAACCCCAACCGTTTCGGCTGCTTTTCCTGGGGCAACACGCTTCGGCCACAGGAAGTGACCCTGCCCGAGGCGCTTAAGACCGCCGGTTACGTAACCGGTCATTTCGGCAAATGGCATATCGGTCCGGTTCGCAAGGGCAGCCCGGTAAATCCGGGAGCCAGCGGTTTTGATGAGTGGCTGAGCGCGCCCAATTTTTTCGACAACGACCCGATCCTTAGCCGCAATGGCGTGGCGGAGCAGACAAAGGGCGAAAGCTCGATGGTAACAGTGGACGCGGCCCTGGAGTTTATCCGCAAGCACTCAGGCGGAGAGAAACCATTCCTGGCCGTGGTCTGGTTCGGCTCACCCCATGGGCCGCACCAGGCTGTGGACGAGGACCGTGCACATTACCTGGATCAGCCCGAGGAACTCCAGCACTTCTACGGAGAGATCACGGGCATGGACCGCTCGTTCGGCAAACTGCGGGATGAACTTAAATCCAGCGGCCTTTCCGATAACACGATCCTCTGGTACTGTAGTGACAACGGCGGCTTGCCGAATGTGGGAGCCACTGGTGGACGGGGCCATAAGGCGCAGATTTACGAGGGTGGCCTTCGGGTGCCGGCGATCCTTGAATGGCCCGGGCGCTTGAACGCTCCAAGTGTTAACAACGTTCCCTGCTGCACATCCGACTTTTACCCCACACTGCTTGAGATAGCGGGGGTGAGTATTGAGAACCAGCCGCCGCTCGATGGTGTGAGCCTGGTGCCGTTGCTGGAGGGCGCGATGCAGAGCCGGCCCAGTCCGCTGGGATTCTGGAATTTTCCGGAGGGCGGTGTGCCTACTCCCAGCGCACGCTGGATGGCGGAGCTGATGGAGGACCAGAAGAGTGGCAACATGCTGGGAGATATCTCCAAACTTCGCCTGGAAGCGGCAACAATCAGCAAACACTACCCTGAGGATACGTTTCCCGGCCACGCGGCCTGGCTGGACTGGCCGCTGAAACTGCACCGCATTCAGGATGGAGAGGGTCTGGTGCGATTCGAGCTGTACGATCTGGGGAATGACCCGCGGGAGGAGCGGAACATCTCGGCGGATAATCCCCAACGGGTAAAAACGATGGCTGAGCAGTTACGGCGCTGGCAGGTATCTGTGCTGCGCAGCCTGAACGGCAGAGATTATTAGGCGGTAAGCTGAATGAACCGGAACCAACACAGCGCCCGGCTTATGCCGGGCGCTGTGTTATGATGCTGGTATGTTGAGCGGGGAAGCGCAGCCCTGTCCGGCACTCCGTTCTTTAATCGCAAGAATTTTCCTGAACTTACTCCGGGGTAAGGGAAAGCGGCCTCCCCCTTTTGAAAGGGGGATTGAGGGGGATTTTCCAGCTACCCCGCAGCTCTGCCGTGAGGTTGTTTAGTTAGAAAAAGCTTGTCCTGAGCCGATGGATGCGTAATTTGCAATGACGCAAAAAGACATGAACGTTTAACCTCGCGGCGTCCCAAAGTCACCTCGAACAGTACTATCGGCCAGAGATGCCCCACAATAAATCGTTAACAATAGAAACAGAACTCAGCCGGGATATGGGCCTTCCCACGGCCCTGGCTATCGGCGTGGGTACGATGATAGCCGCGGGGATATTCACCCTCAGCGGCCTGGCCGTGCGCGATGTAGGCTCATCGGCGATAATATCTTTCCTGATCGCAGCCTTTGTGGCTGGATTCACCGCCCTCACCTACTGTGAACTGGTCAGTGTCTATCCCGAATCCGGTGAGGGCTACCTTTATACCCGCAAAACATTTCCCGGCCCGCTGGCCTATCTGGTGGGCTCGGCGCTGATTCTGGGTTATACCTCCTCCTGTGCGTTTTACCTTGCCAGCTTTTCCAGCTATTATGTGGAATTTATCCACACAACTCCGGTTCATTTTGCCTCCGGCGCGGTGGCCCTGGTGCTGCTGACCCTGATCAATATCAAAGGTACGAAGGAGAGCGGCACGTTTCAGGTGATTATAACCGCCGCCAAAGTGCTGCTGCTGGGCTGGTTTGTTTACGGCGGAATGGGCAGCATTGACACGGGCCATCTGTTGGAGAAAATGTCGACTGATATTGCCGAGATCGGCGGGACCGCCGCGATGGTGTTTATAACCTTTTTCGGTTTCTCGGCGATTGCCGCCTCGGCGGGTGAAATCAAAAATCCCACGAAAACTATCCCACGGGCGATTTTTATCTCGATGGGAATGGTTATAGTACTCTATACGCTGGTGGTGCTGGTGGTGGCCTCGGCCGGGCTGACCGACTATACCGAGGCGTCGATGGGCGAGGCGGCGGTGAAGTTCCTGGGACCGGTGGGCGGGATGGTGATTATCGGCGGGGCGCTGTTTTCGATGGTTGGAGCGGCAAACGCCTCGATCCTGGCAGGCTCCAGGGTAACTCTGGCGATGAGCCGGCTGGGACACCTCCCCGGTGGCATGGGCAGGGTTAATCCCCGTACCCGTACTCCCATTGTGGCGCTGCTGATAGTGGCGCTGCTGATCATGCTGTTCATGACCAGTATGGAGCTGGAGGATTTGGCGCATTTTGCCGACACTGTGCTGATCATGGCCCTGATCCTGGTCAACGCCACACTGATCGCACACAGGAGAAAATTCCCGGATATCGAGCGCCCGTTCCGGGTGCCGCTGGTTCCGCTGCTGCCGGCACTGGGTATCGTGGCCAATCTGTACCTTCTGAGCCAGATAGTGATGCGGCACCCTGAGCCGATGGTTATCGGATTGTCGCTGCTGGCAGTATCAATGCTGGCATTTATATCCTGGAAGGGAACGCAGGTAAAAGAGGTGGAGATGCCGGGGGCGCCTTCGTTGGTGGCGCTGGAGCCTGTGACGCCCGGCAACGCCAGCTACAGGGTGCTGGTACCAATAGCCAACCCAGCCAACGTACCGAGGCTGATGGAGATCGCCTCCGCGCTGGCAACCGAACGCGGCGGGGAGATAATAATCCTGCGAGTGGTCCAGGTACCCGACCAGGTGGCTCCCTCGCCCGAGATGGCCCACGCGGAGCGCGAGAAAGGGCTACTGGAACTGGCCCAGACCAGTGCGATGATTCACAACGTTGTGGCCCACCCGGTAATCAGGGTGGGGCATAATGTGGCCCGCGCCGTGCTGGAAACGGCCAGGGATAAAAGATGCGACACGATAGTGCTGGGCTGGAAAGGTTACACAGCCACGGCACGAAGAATACTGGGCGATGTGGTGGACGATATTGTGAGCCACGCCAAGTGCGATATCCTGCTGATCAAACACGTGCCCGATGAATCGTTCCGTAATATCCTGCTACCGACAGCCGGTGGCGACCATGCCCGTCACGCCGAGAGCTACGCTGCCTCTCTGGCGCGCTACTACGATGGCTCGGTTACGGTGAGCAGTGTAATCAGCCCCGATGCCGATAAGGAGACACGACGGCAAGTTGCCGGCAGGCTGAACAAGGCTGTGCACCGGTTGCTCAAGGAGGATGAACTGGAAGTGCATCGCAAGACAATCCGTCACAGCTCGGTAAGTGTGGGCCTGATAAAAGAGGCGGAAAACTACGACGCGCTGATGCTGGGCGCCACGGAACACGGCATAAACCGTCAGATACTGCTGGGTAATATCCCGGAAATGATTGCCAAGCACTGCAACCGTCCGGTGATAATTGTCAAGAAATACAGCCCGATCAAAGACCTGCTGGGCAAGGTGATGAAAGAATGAAAACCGGAAATAGAAAAAGCCCGGCAGCCATCGGCTAGCGGGCTTATTTTGCTTTTTCGGTTAAGTCTATGCCCTCCAGGGCCGCTTGCGTTCAATCTCGCCGTCCAGTATCTCCTTGGCCATCGCCACATCATCGCGCACCTGCCAGTCAAACATGCCCACGCAGATAAAATCAGCTCCGCAGCGGAAAGCGTTCTGGAAACCCTCTTTGGGCCTGTCCCTTCCGGCCCCCAGCACCTTGAACGCGATCCAGGGTTTTTTAAGCTTGCTCATGTAGCTCTCAATCTCAGCCGGGTCGCTGGAAAGGTAGCCCACCGTGTTGACCGTGTACATATAGAAATCCGGCTCGATCCCGGCCTCCACCACGGCCTTGATAGTCTCCAGCTTATGTGCGCCCACGCCACCCAGGATGCCGGTTTTTTTCATCCCCTCCACGTACTCGCCGATCATCTCCACTTTACCATCGCTCACCGCACTGTCCGCCCGGCCACCGTGGAAATAAACCCCCATCGCTCCGTTGTCCCGCGCCAGTTTGGCGTTTTCCACCGGGTCGCCCTGCTCCGGTGCGCTCTGGGCGATCCAGTTCAAGGCTCCGCCCATCTCTTTCATGTACTTGTTGTAGTGCTCTATAATGTGCGGATCACAGCGCATCAGGGTGGTGTTGATCCCGTTCTGCTCGGCAAGTTTCCAGGTTTCCCAGATTTTCTCGCTGTTAAAATAATGCGTCATCAGCGAAGACTGGTAGAGCAGGTCGCCGGCATGGGCGCTTCCTGAGATCAGATTACCGCCGATAATAAGCCGGCTTACCTGACGGCCACCGAGTTGGCCATGCTGAAGGCCTTCCACCGGACTGTCGGCACTATCCTGATTACCTTTGCGGGCTCCGAGCTGCCCCAGCAGTGCCTGGTGCTCAAATCCCAGTCCGGCGGCAACTCCGGCGGACAGGCCCAGTGAACGTTCGACAAAGTTGCGGCGGTTCAGTTTATCTCCCATGGGAAAGCTCTCCGTTGGAATGGAATACACAATACCCTGTAATTAAATTAATGCATAATAAGTAAGCTATGTTGCATCTCGATTGCAATATAAATCTCATCGTCCAGTGTGTTTTTTGAGCGGAGTACTTAATTAGCAGTTGGCCCAGGCAGCCGGCCGGCGCGCGCATCGAAAGATGCGCGCATCCCATCCGGGATGCCGGTGCTGAAAAAGCACCGGCGCCGGCCGGCGCGGTGGGCACTCCAAAATCCAGGTTGCTCCACGCCGGGTGTCCGTTTATGCTTAACATTACTATCGAGGGCTGTTATTATTGAGCACTGCTGAGAATTTGACATATCAAAGTCTTCTTTTTGAAGTTTCAAGGCCATATTCAACTCATTATCTGGCAATGTCCGGCCGGAGAGGAACCTGATGCGTACCGTTTTGACTAAAATTGTGCTTGCGGGAACTCTTTTTTTGCTAGCTGGTGCGCAGTCTGCCCAGAGCAGGCTAACCGTGTTCAACTCGTTTGAGGACGTTGCGGAAATCGACTCGCTGAAAGTTTCCGGGGGAGTGACAGCAGTCCAGTCCACTCGCTACGCAACCTGGAAGGACAATTCATTGCATGTTGGGTTTTCTGCATCCGGTGGCAGTATTGAACTGAGTGGAGTACCCGGAGACTGGCGTGGACAGAATGCGCTGCTGGTATTTGCCTGGAGCGAGCAGCCGTACGAGTTGACAATAGAAATAGGGGACAGCGACGGTAATAAATACCGGGAAACTTTCGGGCTTAGAAGCGGTGCTAACCACATTCAGCTCGACCTTCGTAAGCTCCAGGCGCTAAACTGGGCGAAAATGAAATCCGTAAAACTTTCAGCTCACTCGGCAGGGAAACTTTATCTCGATTACTTTGGCCTTGATAGCTATAACGAGTTCCTGGAGCAGCGCGGAAGATACGATTTCCACTATAAGATGGATGTTGAGACAGAGCATTTCAAGTGGGCCAATCCGCTGGATGGCGGCCCGATAAATGTCTATGCGCTCAGCGGCATTATCGACGGGCGGGGGATAATAGAGTTGGCCCAACGCCTTGAGATCAACTACACGGTCACCACGATGGGGATCAGCGATGCGATGAATTCCTACGGGTTTGGCGAGTTCTACGAGCAGCGCCGTCAGGGACCGTCGAATGTGCACACTTATATCGCAGATGACCTGCTCCATGGCCCTGATTTCGACGTGATTCTCTGGCCCTCGCTCCGCCCCTGGGATAGTTACCCGCAGGAAATTCGCGATGAAATCCGCCGGCAGGTGGAAGTTGAGGGCAAGGGCCTGGTGCTGTTCCATCCCCTTTCTAATGCAGCGGACGGGGCCGGGCTGTGGGACATTTCGCCGCTGACCAAGCTGGAGCGGCACATCCCGCTCTGGCCCGAGGATGAAGTTGAACCGGACATGACAACAGGCGACAACAGCCCGTGGAAAACCAGCGGTGAACACTTTATCACCAGGGGCGTGGCGCTGGATGCGTTCCCCCAGGGACAGATGGCGGTGATAGGCAGTACACCTGTGGGACAGGTATTGATCGAGACAGAAAACGGTACGCCCGTGCTGGCGGTCAGGCAATTTGGCAAGGGCCGCGTGGTGGCGTTTGGGTGCAGCCAGCGGGGGATGATTCCCGAGGTGAACAATCTCTGGGACACGGGTCTGCACTACGATTACTGGGATTACATGTGGTCGCTGGTGGGGCGCTCCGCTGTCTGGGCGGCAGGACGTGAGCCGGGCGCGGCAATTGAGTCGCTTGAGCAGAACGGCGATGAAGTGAGTGTCAAACTGAGCGGAAATGTCCCGGCGGGGAAACTCAGCGGACGGCTGATAGACAGTTACGGAGAGTTGCTGATGGAATTCGACGAGCCGCTCAAGGCTGGTGCTGAATCGGCGTCCTTGAAGCTGCCATCGAACCTGCCCGGCGGAAGGAGTTTCCTCGATATTCGGCTGGAAGGCTCCGATGGTGCGCTGGATTGGGCCACAAAAATTTTGGAGCCGAAACCCCTTGTCCGGGTGTCTCGTCTCAGCTCCAGCACTGACCGGGTCAGTCTGGGTGAGGAAGTGAGCGCCACTGTCAGTCTGAGGTCGGATCAACCTCAGCCCTGCAAACTGATCGCCGGCCTTTATGACAACTACGGCCGCCTGCTGGCCGAGCATGTGGAGGAATTGACTGTCACCGGTGATGCCGAGCGTACGCTGGTGTTCAGCAGCGCCGGGGCGGCCAGCCATCTGGCCCACGTAAAATGCCGGGTAGAGGTGGCGGGAGTGGTGCAGGACCGCGCCCAGGCTGAGGTGTTCGTGCTGCAACAGCGGGTCTGGGACGATTTCGATATTGTGATGTATCTGTTCGGTCCCAACCCGATGCCCGGTATCTGGCCCGTGATCGACCGCCAGCTGCAGCGGATGAATGTCACCACGCTCTCCTCCTACCCGGTGGACAACTGCAAGCACGCAAACTACATGGTCCAGGCCCAGACAAGAGTCAGCGGGCAGGAATCACCCGACAGGGGCCCGGACCGTGAGTACTACGACGCGATGAAGCACAAATACCTGGAAACCGGTGACAAGAGTGTGCTGGTGCGCAAGTATTGCTTGAACGATCCAGGATACCGGGGTCTTATGCGTGAGGAATTGGAAAAACTCTGTTCTCCCTGGGTGCCGTTTTCACCGCTGAGTTACTATGTGTACGAGGAGCCATCGCTCACCACCTATGGCGATGCGGTCGATATCTGTTTCGGCGAGCATTGTATGGCCGCCATGCGCGAGTGGCTCAAAGGCGAATACAGTTCGCTTCAAGTGCTGAACACGCAATGGAGTACAGGCTTCAAGTCCTGGGAGGAAGTGGTCCCGGACGACCATAAAGAAGCCCAGACACGCGGCAACTACTCCTCCTGGGCCGACCATCGCAAGTTCATGGAGCGTACCTACGCCAACAGCTACAAAATCATCTTCGAGGAACTGCGCAAGTTGGACCCCAACGCGATTGTACTCAACTCCGGTACCCAGGAGTCGGCCTCGCACAATGGCTGCGACTACAGCCTGCTCAACCAGTATACCCTGCACCTGAACGCCTACCAGTACGAGGTCCACCGCAGCATGAACCCGGAAGTTAAGATATCCGGCGGTGCCGGCTACGGAGTGATCGGCAGGAGCGTGTTTCGTAATTTTTACCAGAACCTGTTCAAGGGCGCCAACGGTGGCCTGTACATTTTCTGGCAGTACTGCACGGTGGACCCGGACCTGACGCTGAACCAGAGCGCGCTGGACATGGTGGAGGGTTTCGAGGAACTTCGCGGCCAGGGGATAGGTAAGCTGGTGGGGCTTGCGATGCCGGATAACCACGGGATCGCGGTCCACTACTCGTATCCCAGCATACACGGGGCCTGGATTGTGGATGGCGGGGTGGAAGACAGGGTGACCTATCGTACCAGCCCCTCGTTCGACCGTTTTCAGGAGAACACCTCCGGCTGGCTGGAGATTCTTCGCGACTGCGGCCTTCAGTTCGACTTTATCGCCTACAGCCATGTCGAGGACGGCCAGTTGATCGGGAAAGACTACGACACGTTCGTGATGCCGATGAGCGTGGCCCTGAGTGACAGGGAAATAGATCAGATAGTCCGGTTCGTGCAGGCGGGAGGCACGGTGATAGCCGATGCTCTACCCGGGGTGATGGACGAACATTGTGCGTTTCGCAACAGCACAAAACTCCAGAAACTTTTCGGAGTAAAGACTGCAAAAGCCACGGCTGGTAAAATTATCGCCGCGGAAGGTGAGTTGAAACTTAAATTGGCCGGTGCAAAGTCTCTCAAGCCCGGCAAGGGCAAGCCCACGTTGGTCGTGAACAACTACGGACAGGGCAAGGCAATATTACTCAATTATTTTCATCATAATTACAGCCGGGATAAACTGGATGGTACCAGCGGCGAAGCATTGAGTAACCTTCGTGCCGTATTGGCTGAAACAGGTAAAAAACCGAAAATCAGTCTGACCGGCAAGGGCGGCGTTCCCGTGAGCGGTTGCGAGCGCTACCTGTTCAACAACGGCGGCACTCGTCTGCTGGGGCTGGTACCGGATATGGGCCGCGGGCAGGATGAGCAGATAGAGGTCCGTCTGGACAGCGAGTATGCAATCTACGATGTGCGGGCCAGGCGCTATCTTGGCAGCGGTGATCGTTTCCGCACCGAGATCGAGCCGGGAGTACCGCGCCTGTTCGCGTTTGTGGAGGGCAGGATCACCGGGCTGGATTTGATAGCCCCCGCCACTGCCGGTCTGGGCCAGGAAGTGCCGCTTAATTTCCACACCACTGGCTCGGCCAACCTTCGCTCCGTGGCCTGCATAACTGTTACCGACCCAACTGGAGAGGTGCGCTCAATCTACGGCGGCAACAGCGATATCGAGGGCTCCTCCGGGGCGGCATCGTTCCGCACGGCGCTCAACGACCCATCCGGTGAATGGCTGGTGGAGGTGGTGGAAACAGCCAGTGGCGAGCGTAGCCGTAAGGTGATCAGGATCGAGTAATATCCGGCTGGTACCGGAAACGAAGTAAAAGAGGCAGGAGCGACAAGGCGGTGATTGTTAACGTAGGGGCACAGCATGCTGTGCCCCTACAATGTTTATGGCCTGGCTCCCATGTAAATTTAAGTTGTATGGAAAATGTTTATTGCTTCATAACTATGAAAATGGAACCAGCGGCCACGAATCGTAATCAACTATAAGTAGGGGCGGACCCATGTGTCCGCCCGTAAAAATAAACACACCCCGCCCCGGAAAGACGGGGCACCCCTCTTGATAGAGGGGAATTTTAACGTAGGGGCACAGCATGCTGTGCCCCTTTGTTATTGGTGGGCTTTTAGCCGTGCTGCATGATATTTATTCTCAGTGGTTATAGAGAACCCTCCGGGCGAACCTTGTGTTCGCCCGGAGGGATAAGAATGGACTGTTCAAATCAGAGGTAGTGACAGGATCGTGCGGTTAAAGGCGACACACCCCGCCCCGGAAAGCCGGGGCACCCCTCTTGATAGAGGGGAATTTTAACGTAGGGGCGAACCTTGTGTTCGCCCGGAGGGATAAGAATGGATTGTTCAAATCAGAGGTAGTGACAGGATCGTGCGGTTAAAGGCGACACACCCCGCCCCGGAAAGCCGGGGCACCCCTCTTGATAGAGGGAATTTTTACGTAGGGGCACAGCATGCTGTGCCCCTACAATGTTTATGGCCTGGCTTCCATGTAAATTTAAGTTGTATGGAAAATGTTTATTGCTTCATAACTATGAAAATGGAACCAGCGGCCACGAATCGTAATCAACTATAAGCAGGGGCGGACCCATGTGTCCGCCCGTAAAAATAAACACACCCCGCCCAGGAAAGCCGGGGCACCCCTCTTGATAGAGGGGAATTTTAACGTAGGGGCACAGCATGCTGTGCCCCTACAATGTTTATGGCCTGGCTCCCATGTAAATTTAAGTTGTATGGAAAATGTTTATTGCTTCATAACTATGAAAATGGAGCCAGCGGCCACGAATCGTAATCAACTATAAGCAGGAGCGGACCTATGTGTCCGCCCGTAAAAATAAACACACCCCGCCCCGGAAAGCCGGGGCACCCCTCTTGATAGAGGGGAATTTTAACGTAGGGGCACGGCATGCCGTGCCCCCTTGCTATTGAGTTAGAATACATCCTGCACTTCCAGCTTCACGCGGAAGAACCTTGTGCGCACGGCCAGGTAAATAAAGCCAACGGTCAGCCAACTTCCGCCAAACATGAAAGTCTGCCAAGGAAGGTTTCCCCAGATTATAGAACAGGCACAGAACCCAACAAAAGGAGGCAGTAAGTTCTTGAAGAATGATCCCACGGTTTTCTTTCCACCCCGGATGTAGTACTCCCATATCGAGGCGAGGTTGACCAGCATGAACGCCATGAACGCACCAAAATTGATCAGGTGGGCGCACTGGTCGAAAGTCAGCAGGTTGGCGAAGATCAGGGCCAGGGCGCCGATCATCATCAGGTTTTTAGATGGTACCCCGGCGCTGGGGCTCAAGTGGGCGAAAAAGCCTCTGGGCAGCACACCGTCACGGCCCATGCCGTAAAGGATTCGTGAGCTACCGGTCATCCCGGTTACCCCCGAGCCGATACAAGCCACCAGCAGCGTGATCGCGATAGTCTCCTCCAGCGCCTGGCCGCCCACCAGATGCCCAACCCCGATCATCGCCTTGTCAAGCGCGTTCTCCGGCCCGAACTTGACCGCCATATCCCGCAGGAAACCTTCCCACTCGTGCCACGGAACCGCTACCTGGGCCAGGTAAATCTGGAGGCTGCTCCAAACCCCGGTTATCACACAGGTTATCACGGCGGCCAGCAGGATATTACGCCTCGGGTTCTCCACTTCCTCGCTCAGCGTGGTCAGGCCATCGAACCCGATATATGTCAGCGCCGCCAGCGCCGTGCCACGGAAAATAACCGCCCAGTCGAAAGTGGAACTGTGGTAGAACGGCTCGGTGGTGAACAGGCCGTTGAACCCCGTGCCATGCCAGATATGCCAGATCGCCGCGCCCATGTACCAGAACACCACCAGGCTCATCCCGATCATCAGCCCCATATTTAACCGCGCGGTGGCCTTGATCCCTCTGAGGTTGAGCCAGGTGAACGCGCCGGCGAACAGGAAAAACCAGGCGCGGGTGGGCACGGCCGGAAGCAGGTGGTTGGCGGCTATCCCGCAGTAGAGGATGCAGATAACCGGCACGATCAGGTAATCGAGAAACATGGTGAACCCGGCCAGGAAGCCCAGGTGCGGGTTGAGGCCACGGCCCACATAGGTATATGCGCTGCCCGCGGCCGGGTAGCGGTTGGCCATCCGGCCGTAGCTGATAGCGGTAAATATAATCGCGATCATCGCGCAGAGGATGGCCGTAACCGCGTGGCCCTCGGAGTCCCGGTTGGCGAACCCGAACAGCGCCATCGGCGCCACGGGCTGGATCAGGATGATACCGTAGATAACCAGGTCCGGCAGGGTCAGCACGCGCCGAAGGTGGGCGTTTCCTTGTCCGTTGTCTGACATAGTGAGTCCGTGGCTTTGGGATTGTTGGTGGAGAATGCCGCGATATGATCCGGGGTGTGCTGGAGCAATGGATAGAGAGTAAGCGCTGCTCCGTGGCCGCGCAATGGTTTCGGTGGGAAAGTGCGATTTTCTGGGAGCCCCAAACGCACAGAACAGCCCGAACGCACAGAATGAATATTATTGTCAGAATATACCTAAACGTATGCAAACGCACAGTTTACGCTGGACAAACGGAGGTAAATGTGTTATTTTAGGCAGCACGTTGATAATGGGAAAGCAAAATAATAACCAAAACCGGAGAGAGTGTGATGTTAACCGGAGCGTATGCTGAACTGGCAAATCAGGTGAGAATATGGTCGCGGCAGTTGCGGGAACTCAATATGCTGGCCGGGCGGATGG
>SDBV01003390.1_pt1 | contig 23571 bp, 12 predicted proteins | sample 2277081 | NCBI WGS metagenome assembly SDBV01 (sample SAMN10402039, study PRJNA504765) | marine sediment metagenome | isolation source: marine sediment core GS10_PC15, 223 cmbsf | place: Arctic Ocean: Southern Knipovich Ridge | collected 2010 | reverse complement strand
CCCCCGGCTCGGGTTCGTCCCCCGGCTCGGGTTCGTCCCCCGGCTCGGGTTCGTCCCCCGGCTCGGATCCGGGCCTCAAGGCAGATTCCGCCTTCTCTTGGGCAGTCGGTTCCCTATCGGTGGTCTCCGTGAAATCGAGTCGCAGCAACAGGTCGCGGGTTTCGACCACTTCCTCGACGATCAGCTCGAGACGCTGCCGCAGCACGAGCTCTTGCGATTCGAGCATCGCACGCAATTGGTCGGGCGTGACAATCTCCTTGACGCCGAAATCGCTGGACCCGACGTTCGGTTCGTCCTCGAGATCGTAGAGGTCGGTGGCCATCAGCCCGACCGAAAGCGTTTGCCCGGGGTCCAGCGCCAAGTCGCGCACCTCCAATGCCGCATCGAGTTGCATTTCAGTGGCGGGTCCCGACGGCGCGTCGAGCGGTTGGGTTACCGAATCTTGCTCGTTGACGCCAAGCTTGAAGGCGAGTTGCCCCAGGCCGTAATCGTCGGTCACTCGCCCCACCGCGGGCAGCCGGGCCTCGGCCGTAATCGCCTGGCCAATCCCCACCAGTCGAACGTCTTCGAACCGGGGCGCCTCATCCTCGACGGCTTCGAGGGCCAAACGGATCGGCTTGTAGGTGGTGATTCCGTCGGTATCGGAAAGCGTAAACAGCAGCGTCATGTCGTCGTCTAGCGAGGCGACTCGATATTGGAAGCGACGGGCGTCGCTCTGCAAGGCCGCGTCGCCAATTTTCTTGCGAAGCAATAACTCCTTCCCCGTCTCCTGTTCGATCCGGACTTCACGCAAATCCTTGTTGGCATGGGCCAGGATCGTTACAGCAGTACCCCGCGGCACGGGCATGGAACCGGTGACGGGAATCGTTCGCGACGCTCGTTGGGTGTAGGCCGGGTAGGTCAGCTTTAACTCCATGTCGACCGTGGGGCTTTCGACCACTTCAATCCGCAAGTCGTACAAGCGGCAATCGCCCCCGACCACATCGAAACGGATCGGGGACAGCACACCCTGGAACGTATAGGAATACTTCTGGAACGGACTCTCCAGGCCAAGTCGATTCATGGTGGCCCGCTTTCGGACGTTACCGTCGGCCCGATAGCGAATCTCGACCGCTTTGGGGAGCCTCGGCCAACGTGTATCGGCCTTGACGATCAGTTGCAAATCACCACCCCGGGCGACCTTTTTTACCCCGTCGTGGAAGCCTTCGACCGCCAAATGCGTCTTTCGCGGCCAGAGCTCGTTGCTGAGCATCATTCGACGGGTCCAGGTCCCCAGCGCTTGGGGCGATTGATGCGCAAAAGCGGCTACCGAGAGCCCCAGCAGGATGGCCGCCGTAAGGCTGCGCCGTAACGGGACCGGGTTGAACACTTCGCCCAGCTTTACCTGCCCAACGGCGCGGGCGGCCTGTCGGCACGTGTCGTCGAGCATCTGCGGATCGCAATGGGCCACCTCGGGTGAGCGGGGGGAAAGCACGACGGCCGTCAGCAGGCTGTCTTTTAACTCGGGAAACTGCCGCTCCAGAAGCGTGGCCATGTTGCTATCGCTAAGCCGCACGAACCCCCGCCGCAAGATCAGTTGAACGACCACCCAGGCGAACACGGCCGCCGCCACACACAACATCGTGACGCGAACACGGACCGGCGGCTCGAAGAACCAGTCGATCGCCAGGGTCATCCAAAACGCCGTGCCCAGCCAGGCCACGGTCGAACCCAAACCTTCCGCCCAGACATAGAACCGAATACGCCGGCGCAACGCACCCAACCGCCCCAAAACATGCGGAGCAAGCGTCGGTCGAGTTTCAGCCGTGGTTGCCATAACGTTTACACCAAATCACTAACCACTATCCACTATCCACTACTAAGCCAATTTCACCAATCTTCGAACAAGCCACTCGAAACACAACAGTCCACACAATCCAAACATCATCCACCGCAGCCAGGTCTCTTCCCAGAGCGGATCGGGTGCGTCGGGAATATACTCGATCTTCGGCTGGCCCTTCAGCCGATCCGCCAAGGTCCGGTCGGCATTAGGGTCGAGCATCGCACTAAGCCCGACGTAATACAGTCCGCCCGTATTCGGGCCTTCGGCGATGCGGGTCAGCAACGCGTCGTTGCGCTGAGGATTCTCTCGCTCGAGGTCGGGCAGGCTCACTTGGATGCGTCGCAAGAGACGCTCGTTCTTCTGTTCCGGCAACGACAGCTCGAGCCGGTAGGAACCTTCCTTCAGCACGGGGAATCGGCCGGCATAGGTCCCCGGTCGGCTCGGATCTGTCGGCAAGGCGACGGTTTGCAGGCTGCCGTCCGGCTGAAATACTTGCAAGGGAACGCTGGGGGCGGTCAGAGGTTCCAAGGCCGCGTTGGTCAATTGGGCACGGACCTCGACCGTGTTGCCTAACAAATAGCGATCCCGACCGACCAATAACACGCCTCGGCTGGAACCGCGCAGCAGGCGACCTTGCGACACGTGCCGGATCAATTTCGTGTAGAACGTTTCGAAATACGTGGGGTCCACCTTCCGCAGTCGCCACATCTCGCCGCTGCCGATGTAAAACACGCGACCGGAACCGAAGAACTGGCTCGCGAGGAAGACGGGCTTTCGATCGGCCCGAGCGGTGCGCGGGTCGGAAAAATGGGCCAGGACGGTCGCCCCGGGCTTGGGTCCGCGTACCGAGCAGAAGCTGAACACGCCGTCGAAGCCGGTCCAAGCCTGACGACCCTCGGCCGCTGTATCCGCCAGCCAGAGAAACTCCGTCTCCAAGCCTTCACGCGTGAAATCCAGCGGCCAAGGTTCCTCGGCCACGTACATACCTTCCTCGACCGTGGAAAAGCGGCGATGGAACTCGACCGGATACAAGGATCGAATTGTGCCCATACTCGGGTCGCTCACCCATCCGCTGATCGCATTGGCCGTAAACACTCCGCCGGCAACCACGATCAATCCGCCTCCCTGTTCACCCACCCAAGCTTCGAGCAGTTCCACCTGGGTCGGGCTGAGCGCCTGCCAATCGGGATCGAAGCCCACGACGCAATCGTACTCGAACATCTCTTCCCGGGTGGAGGGGAAATCGCCGAGCACCTGGTCGGCTTCCTGCGAGATGCCCGGCTGGGCCGTCTGCAGCAAGATGTCGACGCTGGTGGACCGATCGCGGTAGAGTTGCGTGCGAAGGAACCGGTATTCCCGCGTGGGACCCCCGGCCAATAGGAGCACGCGGTTTTTGCGGTCGACGATTTCAACGTCGGCCTCGCGGATCTGGTCGTCCGGGTTGTGATCCCCTTCGACGTTTTCGATTCGCAGCGCAAGGGTTCGGGTGCCGATCTTCTCGGGTATCATCTCGAACTTCACCGACAGCACTTCCCCGTCGGCGCCGAGCGTGACTTGCTCTTGGCCTTCAAGCACCTCGGGAGCGGGCGTGGAATCGGCCGTCTTCGCAGAGAACGGGCGGGAAAACAACTGAACTTGCACGGATCGCCCGGCCATTCCTTGCGCCTGGACGAACCCGGTAACCGTGTAGCTATCGCCCGGATAGGCCCTGGCCGGCACCACCAGGTCACTGATCCGTACGTTGGTCGGTTGGCGGGTGGAGCCCAGGCCGACGGTGAAAATGGGCACGTCCGCTTGTTGGGCCAGCGAAATGGCCGCCTCGGGAGTCGTGCCGGCGTTCTGCCCGCCGTCGGAGAAGACGACGATCCCCGACAATGGCGAACTGCTCTCTTCATCGATCACTTGCCGCAAGGCCGATCCCAAGCGGGTCTCTGTGCCACGGGCCGCAAGGAACTCGTTCCAATCGATCGCCTCGGCTTGCGGCTCTGCTGTCTCAGACGCTTCCTTGGGGACTTCCGTCGGGTCGAGTTTCGGGAGCGTGATCGGATCGCGGTCTAGATCTTCGCCGAACCGCAGCACGACCACGTCGTTGGTTTCTCGCAGTTGATCGAGGAACTCGGTTTCACTCAGCGCGGCGGCCACTTGTTGCACGCGGTTTCTGGTGCCTTGCAAGGGGTTCTCGGAATCGATCAGACCCATGCTGAGACTCGTGTCGACCAGCAGCACGGCACGAGGGTTGTGCACGATCTCATGTTCCAACCGCCACTGAGGTTGCAGGTAGAGGATCAATAGTCCGACAAACGTTGCGGTGCGCAAGGCCGTCAGCAGCCAGCTAAGCGGTCTACCCAGCTCGGCCGTATCGCGACGGTAGATGGTTCGCACCAACAAGAGGATCACCAGGCAAACGACGATCGGGAGAATCCAATCGGAATTCGACTGGATCCGTCCCCATTGGAAGACGGTGTGTGCCGTGCGATCCGCCACCTCGGCAAACAAAGGCCGGAAGGTCCACGTCATGATGCACCTCCTCCAGCCGCGGGCTTTTGTCGAGCGGGTGGATGATAGCTCGTCATAAAGGCGAGAATCTGTTCGCCGATCAGCATCGCGACCAGCAGATACAGCAGCCATTGGCTGACGTTGTAGCCGGCCATGTCGCTGACGGTATACTGGAAGGCCGACGCCTGCACGTAGTTGTATTTCACGTCGCCCAGCCGCATGGCCAACTGGGGCCCCGAGACCGTGTTCAGATCGCCCTCGGCCGAATCGACGTTCACAGCGAAAAGACGCTGCTCTTCGGCCCCATCGGTTCGAGTCAAGTCGGCCTGATAGAAGCCCGCGGCATCCGTTTCGCCAAAGGAGACCGCCAGCGAACCGTCCGGGGTCAGCGTGGCGTCGGTAAAGGCGGCCGAGGTCGTCTTGTCCGTGGCGTCGGCGTCGGTCGGCAACGCCTTGCCGTGCACCTTGGGAACATCGAACCGCACGCGACGCCGGTACTCTTCCGTATTGAGCGACAGTTCCAAACTTGCCCCGACCGGGCGGTCGATCGGTGTGCGCTCGCCATGGGCCAAGTAGGCGTACAGGTCTTGCACGGCCACGACGAAGCTCGGGTTGCGAGCCCAGTTGTTCCACGCGGGCGCGGCGGACGTAAGAAACGCCACCACCCGACCGTCGCCGAAGCGTTGCTCCACGGCCAACGGCGCCCCGTTGCGCAGTCGGGCGATGACTTGCGTCGTTGAATCGGGTGCCGCCGACCACTCGTCCGGTACGCCATAATAGCGCTGCACGAGCACGGTCGCGACGAAACTGTTCCGCTCGCCCGCCAGGATGCGGAAGATCGGATGTTCGCCGGGTTGCAGGTCGGGGGCCCGGGTGAGCCGATCGACCAGCAGATTGGTGGCTTCGCTCAGCGGCACGGGAAAGAAACCGTCTCCATCGCGATACCACTGGGCGTTGATCGTCCGGTGGTTGCACTGCTCGCCAAGGAACACGGCCACGCCACCACCGGCCCTTAAGTAAGCTTCCAACGCATCGACGGCCGGGGGATCGAGCCGCTCGACGTTGCTTAAAATGATCGCGTGGTATTTCTCCAGCGGTTGGCGAGCGAGGTAGCTGGGCGTTTCGATCTGAGGACGGATACCCGTTCGCACCGGCCCACCCGGCGCCGAAGCCGCACTGAGATATCGCGCACTGCGGGCGTCGGGATGATCGATCAGCAAGACGGGGACTTCGGTGGGTAAACCGACGGCCGCGAATCGCACATTGTCCGCCTCGATCGCGTCGCCTTCCAGTCGCGCGGCGATCCGATGGTCTCCGGCCGTGCGGAAGCGGACCGGGAACCGCTCGGTGACCGTCTTACCCGGCGGAATCTCGGCCAACGTGACCGAGGGCCGCCCGTGGCCGTCTTCTTCCAGCAACACGGGCACGTTTTCGGCGGTCGTGGTGCCGAAGTTTCGCACGGAGACTTCCATCAGCCAGGGGACGTCGCGGGCACGGATCCCCTCGGCCGGTTTGAGCGACGCGATGGCCAAATTCGGCCGCGCCCGATCCACGCAATTGACTAGGTGGATTTCGGCTTCCCTGCGGTTGAGCTCAGCCAGATGAGCTTGCAGTTCGGTCGGTTCGTCCCACTCGCCGGTGCGGAAATCGGAGATCACGTAGACGATTTGGCGTTCATCGTGGTCGCTACCGAGCCACTCGTTGACGGCTTCCAGGGCGTGGAGGGCTCGGGCTGCGGTTTGCGAGGTTTGCAGTCGTAGGAGCATTTCGCTGATTCGGCCGGAGAACTCGGCGCTGACCGGCTCTTTCAAAAAGTCGAGTTGAGTCCGCCCGGCCACTTGGGAAACGCGGGAGAATCGCAAGAGCGTAAACGTTTGAGGTTGGCGTGGCCGGGCTGCCGCGTCGGCGATCCGGCGGACGGCCTCTTTCGCTTCGGCAAACGCACTGGTATCGGCCCAGCGGTCCGACATCGAGAAGCTGTCGTCCAGCAGCACGATGTGATGCGTCTTCATACTGCCGAACAGGTGGCCGAACTCGTTGCGTAACAAGGGTTGGGCCAACATCAACACCAACAAAGCCACCACGGCCATCCGTGTCAGCAAAAGCAGCAACTGCTTGAACATCACCCACGTGCGGTTCTTCTTCTGGCTAACCAGCAAGAACTCCATGGCCGCCCACTGCACCCGCCGGTGGCGAAACATGTTGATCAGGTGGATCACCACGGGAATCGCGATGAGCCAGAGACCAACGAGCAGGGCTGGGTGAACGAACGGTGACATGGGGGGATCAATTCCTGTGGTGTTTTCCCAATCGGTTACATAAATAGGCGGCTAAGGCGGCGTCCAACGGCTGGCTGGTTCGCAGCAATGCGTAGTCGACGTTGTGCCGCGCGCAACCGCGGCGAACCTCTTCCAGATAGCCTTCCAATGCCTGAAGGTATCCCTCGCGAAGCGCCCGGGGGTTGCAGCGAAGATGCTCGGGGATCTCCAGTCCTTCGAATCGCGTGGGTCCGGTGAAGGGGAAATCGAGCTCGTCGTCGTCCATCACATGGAACACCAGCACGTCGTGCCCCCGGCTGCGCAACAGCCGCAGACCGCGGAATAATCCCTCCCGCTCGACCAATAAATCGGAAACCAACACCATCACCCCGCGCCGCGGCGACGTCTCGGCCACACTGCGCATAACCTGGTACAGGTCGGTCTTGTTGCTCGGATCGCTGATGTCCAGTGCCTTGATGATCGAATTGAGGTGATTTCGCTTGGTTCGCAGGGGAACCGTCATCCGGGTCGAATCGTCGAAGGCCACGCAACCGACGGCGTCCTGCTGGCGGAGCAAAAGGTACGCCAGACTGACGGCGATCGTGCAGCCATACTCATACTTGGTCATCGCGCCGCTGCCGTAACGCATGCTGCCGGAAACGTCGGTCAACAGCGTGCAGCGGAGGTTCGTGTCTTCTTCGAATTGTTTGACGTAAAGCCGGTCCTGCTTGGCCCAGACCTTCCAATCGACGTAGCGCAGATCGTCGCCGAACGTATACCCGCGGTGCTGCAAGAACTCGACCGACTGACCGAAATACGGGCTGCGGTGCATGCCGGAGAGGAATCCCTCCACAACGTGTTTGGCACGCAGGTCCAGCCGCTCGATCCGTTTGATCGCGTCAGGATGCAAAAATCTTTTGGAATCGGGCATCGTTGGTCAGCTCATCTTCTGTGGTCGGGGTTACCGAGAGGATCTGGTCGATCACCGCGTCGGGTGTGACCCCTTCGCTCTCGGCCGTGAAACTCATCACCAGGCGATGACGCAGCACGGGCTTGGCCAACGCCTGGATGTCTTCGCAGCTAACGTGGGTTCGCCCGTAGAGCAATGCCCGGGCCTTGGCGCCAACGATCAAGAACTGCACGGCCCGCGGGCCGGCACCCCAGGCAAGTTGGTCGTCGATGAAGTCGGGCACGCCCGGCTCGCGGACCCGAGTTTGCCGAACCAGCGACAAGGCGTAGCGGATCACGTGATCCGAGGCCGGCACCTCGCGGACAATCTCCTGTAGTTGAATAATCTCGGCGGCCGAAAGCACCGGCTCGATCGTGTCGACCATGGTCGTGGTCGTCCGTTGGGCCACTTCGAATTCCTCGTCGAAATTGGGGTAGTCGACAAACACCTTGAACATGAAGCGATCTTGCTGGGCTTCGGGCAGCGGGTACGTGCCTTCCTGTTCGATCGGGTTCTGCGTGGCCAGGACAAAGAACGGATCGGTCAGCTTGTGTCGCACGCGACCCACGGTCACCTGGCGCTCTTGCATGGCTTCCAGCAACGCGGCCTGAGTCTTCGGCGGCGTGCGGTTGATTTCGTCGGCCAGGATCACGTGGGAGAAGACGGGCCCTTCGAGAAAGCGGAACTCGCGGCTCCCGGTCGACCGGTTCTCTTCGATCACGTCCGTGCCCGTAATGTCGGCGGGCATCAGGTCGGGGGTGAACTGGATGCGGCTGAACGAGAGGTTCAAGGTCCGGCTCAAGGTGCTGATCATCAGCGTCTTGGCTAGTCCCGGCACGCCTTCCAGCAGGCAATGGCCGCGGCTGAACAGTGAAATCAACAGCTCCTCGATCACCTCGTTTTGGCCGACGATCACGCGACCGAGCTGCTCGTTGATCTTCTCGTACGCCGTGCGAAGCTTAACGACGGCCGCCGAATCGTCGGAGGATAGTCCTTCGTTTGCCATGGGAAATTCCTCGGGGTTGTCAAAGCGTCAGCGCTGGTAAATGGGTAACACGCTGTTTTCCAGTTGCAGGATGGTCAGGTTGATCGCCGTGGTATAAACGTCGCCGATATAGCCTTGGCTCCAGGAACCGTCGGAATTGGCCTCGGCCAGTATGCGATCGTACATCTTCTGGCGATACGATTCCCAAGTCTTGCCGCTTTCGCGATACATAACCTGGGCGTAATAGTAATGGGCATAGTGCCAGTGGCCGAACCCTCGGCTCAATACGTTTCCCAGCTTGCCCTTGCAGTAGGCCAATTGCTTGGGGACGTACTCGCTGTCGTACTCGCCGGCGTTGTAGAGGCAGGCGATGGCCGCGGCCGTGATGGCGGGCCGTCCGCCGCCGCCTTTCGAGTTGTATTGCACACCGCCCTCCGGAAGCGTGCAACGATGGATATAGCCGATCGCCTTATCGACGATCTCCTTAGGTACGGGAATTCCCGCATTGCGGCAGCCGCGCAGTCCCTGGACCTGGGTGATGGTCGTCGAGCCTTCGTCGAACCCGGCGCCGTCTTTGGCGCTCACATAGCCCCAGCCGCCGGCGTCGGTTTGAGCCTGCCCGGTAAAGAGTACGGCCCGACTGAGCACGTCGACAAGTTCCTCGCGCCGTTCGAGGTCTTCCTCCTCGCCCAGCACCTGGGAGAGAAAGAGCATCGAGAAGCCGTGGCCGTAGGTGTAACGATCGTCGCGCGCCGGATCGCCGATCAATCCGTTGGCGCGGCTGCGGGCAGTCAAGTAATCGACCGCTCGGCGAACGTTCGGGGCGTATCGGCCTTGCGTGGTCGTGGATCCCTCACACAACAGGGCCATTCCCGACAAGGCCGTCATGGCGGTCGGATAGCGTCCATTCTTAGCCACCCACTGCCCGCGTCGCGACTGTCGCGAGGCCAACCAATCCAACCCCCGCTGGACCACCCGCCGCACATCAGCCGCCGACGCCTCGGCCGCCCGGGCCATGGTCGGGGTCGTTGCAAGGATCAACCCGGCCAAGCCGAGCCGGATCGAGCGAGTGATCAGTGTTAGGGTAAAGATGTTCATGGTTATGTGTGCCACTGCTTCGTAGAAGCAGTGTTGTCTCCCGGGAGTGCAAGCGGCATTGCTTCTGCGAAGCAGTGGCACACTCTTTCTCCACGGGCTGCTAATACTCCTATTCTTCGGTAGAGTCGTTTTTCTCTTCTTTTGGTTCGACGGGCTTCTTGCTAGGATCGCTCAGCGCCTTACCGATCGCTTTCAACAATGACCGCACGGAAGACGGCAATTTGCTTTGGGGTTCCTCCGGCTCTTCGGAACGCGGCGGAAGCGGTTGGTCGGTGAACTTAAGCGTGACGCCCTTTCTATTCAGATCGATTCGGACCGTGTCCTCTTTCGGATCTCCGGAGATCTCGAACGTGTTGGTCATCTCCGGAAAATTGGCCGCGTAGACTTTCCTGCCGTTGCGCCGGTCGACGCACACAACCGACACACGGTAGCGAGCCGATCCCTGCTTCGAGCGATCGTAGATTTGGCAAGCAAACGTAAGCACCGGCAACCGGCCGGGTTGGTATTGCAGGAGGTGTTGGTTCTTGATCTTCGCGGGCTCCGGCCACATCGAGTTCCCCAGCGAATCGAAGGCGTAGATGCGGCCCCGGTGGATCGGGCGCGAGGACGCGCCTAGGATCGGCTGCGGAAGCGATGGCGGGGCGTCGGCTTGCTCGCCTTGGCTGTTGGTGATCAAGATATATTGATCGGCGAGATGAAGCAGAAGAATCTCGACGAGATTCGGCTCCGCCTCGAGTTGGGCTTCGACAATCGTGTGTCCGTCGGCGAGGTCCAGCAGCACGAAGTGCCCGTCGCGCTGGAAGACGCCGACCGCCCGGTTCGAGATCAGGGCCGTTTGGGCGTCGGCGGCAAAGGTTCGTGCGGGCCATGCGACGGCCTGCTCCCAGGGATCGAACATTTCCAGGGTCGCCTGTCCCTGCTCGGCCCGCCACAGAAGCAACTGCCGTCCCCGCGTCGTGAGCACCGATTGAGCGAAGGGGGCCAGCCCTTCGTGGCTCGAGCCGTCGCGTAGGATCTGCGTGTGGCTGGCGCGCGGGACCTTGCGCCGGCCCAGCAGGTAGCCGTCGGACGCGCGAAACACGAATGCTTCCTTGCTGTTCGGCGCCACCGCGAACAGATAATCGTCGTCGCCGAACAGCGTGCTTCCGGCGGCCACGCCCTCACGTGTCCAAAGCGTTTCGCCGGTCAGCGGATCGACGGCCATCACTTTGTTGTATTGCTGATAACATACCTGGCGACTGGTCACCGGGCCCAAGGCCTCGGTGTTATCGTAGAAAGGGCCGCCAAAGCTAAAGTGACGGCCGAACGGTTGCAGCCCCTGGAAAGCAATGCGTTGCATGCGGGCGGCATACTTGACATTCGACAGATTCTGTGTCCAAAGCAGCTTCGGCTCGCTACGGCCGGAGGTGCCGAGCGTATTGACGCACGCGATCCGAGATCCCATCGACACGACCATCAAATGCCCGCATACCCGACCGTGGCTTGACGTCGGATTGAACGGCAGAACCTGTCGCACCCCGGAATTCAACAGCGAGGCCTTCCAACGCGACTTACCCAGCGCGTCATACCCGATCAGCGCACGCCGAGTCTGATCCAACCGGACGGGCCTTTGCGAGAAAAACGGGCCCGTGTCTCCGCGGTACCGCAAAACATATTGCCCTCGCATGGGTGAATTCGTGAGCTGCTGCGACTTCGACTTGACCTCGACCTTACCCACCGGCCACGTGGCGTCGGCTCGCAATAACTCTCGAACGGGATCGGCTGCGGGCAACGACTCGACCAACTCCCGACCCGTCTTCTCGTCGAAACAGACAACGTCGGCATAGTCCCCGTTCAATTGCGCGTAGCAAACGGCCGCTTCATCCCAGGCCCGATACTGGCGGAGCATCTCGGCCAACTGGGCCAGGGCCCCGGCGGCGACCGACGCCTCGGTCGATCTCACCCGCGGCCAGAGCAGCATCTCGGCCTCCAGCATCAGGCCCGCATCCTTCAGCCGCCCGAACAGTTCGTCTCGGGCCCTCTCGGCGGTCGGATGGCTGCCGAAGTAGGCCAAAAACTTCCGCAAAGGCTCGACACTCGATGAGGCCAACGCCGCGTCTAATCGTTGCCGGGCCAACCGGTCGACCAGCGCAGAGTCGCCCGAGAGCTGACGAAGTTCCGTCAATCGGGCCTGGATCCAGCGATCGCGACGCACCAAGCGGGTCTCTTCGACCGGGTCCAGGGACGAACCCTTCGGGTCGAAGTCCATCAGTTCGGTGTAACGGTCCAGGGCGGCGGACCACTCACCCGCCTGTTGTAGCCCGGTCGCCATCAGGCGCAAATAGGTGGCCCGTTGTTGCGGGCCGTCCAGTAGCTTCTCGATCTCCTCGGTCCGATTACGATGCGAGGCAAACTGCCGGCGAAGCCCGTCCAACAGGGCGTCGCGAAGCAGGTCGCGCGTCCGCGGCGCCGCGTCGGCCTCGTAGGCTCGACGCAAACAGGAAATGGCCTCATCGAGATGGTGTTGGTCCAAGAGGATTTCCCCCTTCAGGGCCAAGGCTTCCGCATCCTCCGGTTCCACGGCCAGTCGCCGATCGACCTCGCGGCGGACGGCCTCGAGCTGATAGAACGCGTCGAGTCCCTCGATGCTCTGCGAAAGGATCATTCCCTTGTAACAGACCAGATTGCCCGGGATGAGTCCCTTGCGCGACTTGGAAACATGTACCGCTTTTCCCTCGATCAAGTCGACGGCCATCACTTCGCTGGAGGTCAGGGGAACGAAGTATCGGTCGCCGCTGAGGAATCCACGACCGCTGGGCATGGCTCCTTCGGGCAGGGCGATGGTTCTTCCGTTCCAGGCCGGCTCGGGGACCGTGGTGGTCACCTTGCGGCGAACCGTCTTAAGTCGGTTGCCTGTTCGCGTAACCACATCGACCGTTTCGGTCTTCTCGGTCGTTTTTTCGAGTTCGACCGCCCGAAGCTGTTTACGGCCCGCCAAGATTACTTTGCCCTGGTGAACGCACGCCACGTAAAGATCGTTCTCGCTCTTACACTTCCAGAGAAGCTGGCCTGTTTCAAGGTCCAGGCAGTGTAGCGCATCGGACTCCCGCGGCGTGACCAGCACCCGGCCGTCGACCACCATGGCCACGGCGTCGGCCCAGCGTTGTGTCGCATTCCAGCCCGGGTACATTCCGCCGGCGAAGCCCGGTATGGAGAACCGGTCGGATACGTTGGAGCGTTCATAACGGTAGCCCCAGAGCAACGATCGGGTAGCCAACTCGACGGCCACGACCGCCCCGGCCGAGGTCGGACATACCAACACGCCGTCGGCATAAGACGGCGAGGCGCCGGCCATTCGACGCATCCAATTCGCCGTAATATCCTGTTCGACTTCGGCTAATTGCTGGGACCAGAGCAGGTCGCCGTTATGGGCATCCAGTACCAGGAGCCGAAGAATCTCCTCCTCCTCGGCCAAGACGTAAAGTTGCCCCAGCAACGGAAGCGGCGGGCCAAGGAAGAACGTCTGCGACTGACGCAGGGCGAACTGATCCGCCGGTCCGCCAAGGTGCCACTTGAGCTTACCCGAGTGAATGTCGTAGGCTACCAGACGGTTGTTCGGCCGCCCTTGATCTCCCCGATTGCGACCGTTGATAATCCTCCGCGGCGATCGCAAGGTACGCGTCGGCCGCAAAAGGTCCTCGATCGCAAACACATACCTGCCGTCGCTGCTGAGCGTGCCGAAGGCGGCGTCGTCCCACATTCGAGAAGTCAGTTGCGACCCCAGCTCGGACGCCTGGGGGGAAAACGGATCGTCCGAATCGCGATCGTCGTCGGTCGTTTCCCAAAGATCGTCGACCGGCACGTCCCAGAGTCGTTTGCCCGTGCGAAAGTCGACGGCCAACAGGTTCCGCACGGTCCGCATCAGAACCACGTCGTCGACGACCAAGGGGTGCAACCCCGGCAGCGAGGGAACTCCCTGTTGCCAATCGGCGTCTTGCAATTGCCGCAGTCGTTCTTGAAGCATCGGCTTGTCCGTGGCGGGAATCCGCCATCGCACGTTCAGCAACGGCGCACTACCTGCGACCGCCCTGTTGCGCGTCACCCCGCCGCGAAAGATCTTCCAGTCCTCCGTCTCCGTCGCTCGCTTGTCGCCTGGCGTGCCCAAGGAGTCGGCCAGTTGACTCAGCGCTTCCGACGGATCAGCGGCCAGCACGAGTTCCTTACCGCCGATCCGCACGGGCCGGTTCCCACGGCTCGCCTTCAACTCTTCCAGTACTGCCTGGGCCTCTAGCGGCATGTCGGCTTGCAGCCAACACGTTGCCAGGGCCAACGACAGGGCCGGCTCCAGCGCGTCCACGTTACGCCCCTCATTGCGAAGCCGCTTGAGCGTCAACGCCCCGTACAAGGGATATCCCCGATCCAATCGCTCGATCCCCAGCAAGTAAGTCGCCTCGCGACCCGCGTGCGTGTGGAAGAAACGCCGGGCAACTTCGGCCAATCGCGACTCGTCGCCCGCGGCAACCGCCTCGCTAAGCAACCGTTGTGCCCGGGCCCCGTATTGAAGTTCGTAAAGCTCTCGCCCGTCGCGGGGCATTTGGCCGATCAGCCGCTGGGCTTCGATCTTCAGACTGCGATGAATGGGAACTCGCTTGTCCGGCTGGAAGAAATAGTCTTCCGGTGTCTCCAGAATCCCACCCAGGTATCGAACCGCCTCGCCGAAACGAGATCGCTCGATCAACGCCAGCGCCTTGGTCAGCCGTTGCAGGATCGTCCGATCGGCGGGAAGGAAGACGTTTTCCAGGAGCTGCTCGCCGGAAGATTCCTCGCCGTCCTCTTCGTCGAGCAACTCCGCAGGAATCACAACCTCAGCGCATGCCGTCGAGAACTGCCCGATGGCCACCACTAAGGCTACCAGCAGAATGCTTGCCGGCAGATGCAAAAGATTCCATCCCCGAAGATCCATGATAATGCTCTTCTCCCGCCCGAGAGTTTTGTTATACGCCGGGGGTCCGCCTCCGCCGTGGCTGATCAGACCGACCGCCGGTGGCTTTGTGGCCATATTACTACTATGCCGCCCTCGACGGAAAGTTCATATTTATCAGCCGCGTCGAATCACCCGCCATTCGAGCCGCCGTGTCACCCTGCGTATTTTGCGCAAACTCTTACACATTAGTATCTTAGACGATTTCGCGACACTTGGCAAGGAATATAAGTGCCAAGCCAACCCACATCATCAATCAAGGGGGGAGCGTGCGCCGAATCTCCCGCATTGCCGGTGGAAACGGCCTGGCACGCTTGTACGGGATGCGGCGTCTGTCCCCTCGTCTGGGGCAGGCACGGCAAGCAGTAATCGCCTGATTTCGGGACAACCTTGCCGTTTGATGTCGATCGTATGGCCAGCTTTCCACACGGCCCGACGCGAGGAAGAATGACCGATTCCCGGGGGAAATGGCCCCCAGAAGCAAGAATTCCCGAGAAAATGGCCAAAAAAACGACTATTTCCCGGTTTTTTCGGGGTTTTGTACGATTCTCGGGTTGCAATTCTGCCGAAAACGACTTTAATCATCAGGTCCACTTTAATGGACGGGCAAAGTTTCACCCCCCAAACATGCATGGAGGATTGTACCATGGCGAAAGCTGCGAAGAAGTCACCGACGAAAACTGAGATTCTCACGAACATCGCTGCGGCGACGGACCTGAGCAAGAAGGATGTGGCCGCCGTCTTTGACGCGTTGGCAGCCGAGATCAAGAAGAGTCTGGGCCCGCGTGGGGCTGGGTCATTCAGCCTCCCCGGGCTGCTGAAGATCGAGAAGAAGCGGATTCCCGCCCGCCCGGCGAAAAAGGGCGTGCCGAATCCGTTCAAACCGGGCGAACTGATGGACGTCAAAGCCCGCCCGGCCTCGAACAAGGTCAAGGTACGTCCGCTGAAGAGCCTCAAGGACATGGTCTAGGCCGCCAAGCGGACCATCGTAGCCGCTCGTTCGCGATTTTTCACGGCACACGTCAACGCAGTGTGGCTAGGGAAAGTCGCGGCCGAGCGGCTTTTTCTTGCCCCCTACGGAGGTTCCCACGCGTGCTTCAAAGGAGTTGTCCAGCGTTGCTGATGCTGGGAATACTGTTTCTCATGCCGGCCTGTGCGCCGCAATCGCCACTGCCCGAGAAACCAGTGTCTGAGCAACACGACGAGCCTCAAGCCTTATGGCCCCAGTTTCTCGGTCCGCGACGTGACGGCATCTCGCACGAGACCGGGCTGAACGTCGATTGGGAAAAACGCCCACCAAAGGTCCTCTGGGATGTGCCGATCGGTGGAGGATTCTCGTCGGCGTCGATTGTCGGCAACCGCCTGTTCACGATGGCTCAACAAGACGGGCGCGACATCGTGTTCTGTCTCGATGCGCGAAGCGGAGAAGAGCTTTGGCGGTTCGATACCAAGCTGGCGTATCGCGATCGGGAACAGCAGGGGGACGGACCTCGGGCCACGCCCACCTGGCACGACGGTCGAATCTACTGCCTGATGCCCGGCAGCGATTTGTATTGTATCGAGGCCGACAGCGGACACTTCGTTTGGAAGACCAACCTCTACGAGACGTTCGACACGGGCGACCATCAGGAGAAAAAGTACTACTGGGGCATGTCGGGCTCGCCGCTGGTCGAAGGCGGTCTGGTCGTCGTTCAGCCCGGCGGAAATCAAGGTAATTCACTGATCGCTCTGGATAAGGACACCGGAGAGCCGGTCTGGAGCACCGGCGACGACCCGCCCGGCTATGGCTCGCCGATCGCCGTCACGATCACCGGTCGACGGCAGATCATCGGGACCACCGGCAGTTCGTTCCTTGGCGTGAACCCTCGTGACGGAAAGATCCTTTGGCGCTTCGAGTTCGGCTTCGGAAACTGCAACTGCGCCACGCCGCTGTGGATCAACGATCGGTTGTTCGTCTGCTCGGCCTATGGCGTCGGCGCCGCTTTGCTGGAAATCGTCGAGGAAGATTCGCGATGGGACGTTCGGCCGGTCTGGCAAACCAAGAAGCTGCAAAACCACTTCGCCACCAGCATGATCGTCGACGGCCACATCTACGGCTGCCACGGCGACCTGGGCGCCACCATGCTCCGTTGCATCGACTTGGCCGACGGCAAACTAAAATGGGTCGAACGGGAGCCGGGTAGGTGTTGCCTACTGGCGGCCGAGGGTCATCTGATCTGTCTGAGCGAAACGGGCGTCCTGCGACTACTCGAAGCGAATCCCGATCGCTACGTCGAGAAAGGGCTCATCGAAGGACTCCTGACCCGCAAGTCCTGGACGCCACCCGTACTGGTCAATCGCCGCTTGTATGTCCGCGACCAAAAGCACCTAATCTGTCTCGATCTGGCCGCCGAGGCCGAGTAACCAGCTTCCAACCGTGTTATCCGTGGTTCTTCCCAGTGCAAAACACGAAACGCATCTTCCGCGAGCAACTTACGTCACAATCCCCGCCATATCCAAGTCGCAACTCCTTACAGCTTCCCACTTTAGAGCCCAAGAAGAACTGCCCCCCCTCGTCCGAACCGGACTTGCCACGAGGTTCATAACCCCGGTATGCTTGATTAGTTGGCCAGGTATACCGTGACAACCTGGGACTCTCGAACCGCAGCCTTAGGGCGGGCCTGACCGATTTGTCTGTCATGTTGGGTGGCTGGGGTTTCGCTGCGCTCTGGGCGCGCCACACAGCCATCTGGCCTTTACTTTTCAATCCTACAATTCGGCAATGCCTGCCGCAGCCTCTCAATGCCATCGGGCGTAACTCGAGTCTGTTCAACATTCAGCGATTGAAGTTGCTTCAACCCTCGTAAACGCTCCAAGCCTGCGTCCGTAACTCGGGTGCCGCTCAAATCCAGCCTCCGTAATTGGGTCAGTGCATTCAAGTGCTGCAGCCCTCCGTCCGAAACGTTCGTGCCCCAGATGCCCAAGTACTGAAGTTGCGTCAGAGCTTTCAAATGTTCGAGCCCTGCGTCGGTGATTGGACAACTGCCTAGGTCCAGCCATTGAAGGTCGGTCAACCCTTCAATGTGTACCAAATCGGCATCTTTGACGGGGAAGCTTACGTTCAGACGTTGAAGCTGAGTCAACTCGCCAACCTCCCTGATTCCGCCGTTACCCAACGAAGCCTCAACAGGGGTTGCAAAGAAGTCGACTCCCACGAGATCGATCAGCGCTGCTGGCGCAGGGGGGCGAGCACTTGGTACGATCGTTCCCGGCTCAGCGAGCTCGTAATCGTAGGAGACCAGCCCAGCCGATCGCCGCACGGCTTGCACTGCGTCCTTCTGCTTCCATACGCTCTCGACCCTCTCCGTGCAACAAATCCAAAGCATCGCACAAATCACGAGAAACTGGGGCACGGCCATGTAATCTCCTAGGTTACAGCGGATGACGTTCTGTCCGACACCTGACTAGCATTTTGTGAGCAACCGAGAATGCGAATGGGGCTAGTTGCTGCCCAAGAACATCAACATTCCCGCCCAATAGCGGTGATCGTAGCACACAAGTCGCTAGATCCCAACACCATTCAGGTGGTCTCGGGCAGAATAGGGCGCGCAATCTGGTTGCGAAAATCCGTCAGGGCTACGGCGGGTGGCTGGTGGCCGCAGCGCAGCGAAGCCCCAGGCCGCAGACACTGGGGCACCGCTGCGCTTTGCCCCAGCCACCCAACCTGGCAACTCAATGGCGACGGACTACCAGTAGGAAATAAGCCCAAAATACGCCTGTCTGCGGCGAGATTCCCATGTTGCCATGGGATCCCTGGTTAATTAACCAGGGATACCGGGTTTATGAACCTCGTGGCAAGTTCGACTCGGACGAGGGGGTCGGTTCTTCTTGGGCTCTAAGGTGATGACCCGTAGGTGGTTGCGGCTTGAGCGTGGTGGGGACTTTTGACGTAAGTTGTGCGCGCAAATTGCGATCGAAACGGGAAGCGTTTGGGGCAGCTTAACATGCTGGTAGAAAGAGACTTAGGTGCCGTTTTGACGGGCCTTTGTTGGCCAAAACGGGGTTGGCGAAATGGACCAGATGTCGCCGATTCTAATCGACGTAAGTCCAAGTCTCAAGACAACTTGTCGGCCACGACGGGCCGCCGGAGCCCCATTTATTTCACGGCAAAGGGGGCGTAAAAATGCCGTTTCGTGCGTTAATACGCCGGATTGGCAGCAACCACGGATCACGCAGATAGCTCGGATGAAGTGCCGACCGGCCGTGGCACACTTGTGAACAATCCGTGTTATCAGTGTTATCCGTGGTTCCAACTCTTACCGAAATCGGCGACCGAAGTCGCCTCCTACAAAAACCTCAGCAGCATGGTAAGATGGGCCGCGTTGGGACTTATCGATACCAAACAGGAGATCGGCGGCATGGCGGATTCGGACAAACGATCGAACGGCGGAGCGAGGCTTTCGGGGGGGATTCCTGAGATTAATAGCTCGCTCTATTGGCGAATCGGCTTCTGTGTTGGGGATCCGGTGGCGCTGCTGGAATTGCCCGGCGGGCAGTCCGTGCTGATCCTTCGCGATATCGAGATGCAACGTGCCCGAGAGAAAGCCCGCGTCGACCAGGTAGCGTGCCCGGCCGATTATGCACCGTCGGGAGGCCTCTCGGGTGATCGCGAGACGGCCACGGCCCAAGCCGCTGCCGAATGCCTTCGCCGGTCGGGCGTGACCAGGGCAACGTCCGATCGGGCCCTGCCGCTGATCTTTGCCGATTTCGCTCGGCAGGCGGGCATCGATATTACGTGTGACGTCGCCATGTGGGTAAACGAGCGACGCCAGAAGACCGCCGAAGAAATCGAGTTCCTGCGCGAGGCGCAAGGAGTTACGGAAAGGGCCGTTCAGATGGCCTGTGAGTTGATCGCCTCGGCCGACGTGCGACGCGACGGCGTGCTGCTGCACCAGCGCGAGCCGCTGACGTGCGAGCGTGTTCGCGCCACGGTCGATCATTGGCTGTTGGATCGGGGATACAGCAATCCGCCCGCAATCATTGCCGGCGGGCCCGACGGGGCGGACTGTCACAACCTGGGCTACGGCGAACTAAGGACTTCCGAGCCGGTACTGATCGATGTCTTTCCACGTAACCGCCGGACGCGCTATTGCGGCGACTGCACGCGAACGGTTGTTCACGGCGATATCCCGGACGAGATCGTGCGAATGCACGCCGCGGTTTGCCAGGCCAAAGCGGCCGCCATGAGCAAGGTCGCCCCCGGTGTGACCGGCGAGGACGTTCATCGGGCAACCACCCGGGCTATCGAGGAGGCGGGTTACTCGGTCGGGCTGCCCGACGAGCAGTCGCCCGATTCCTATTGCGCGATCACCCACGGCACGGGCCACGGCGTCGGGCTCGACGTCCACGAGCCGCCGCTGCTGGACCTCAAGGGGCCCGCGCTATTGGCCGGCGATGCGGTCACGCTCGAGCCGGGTGTCTACCGACGCGACCTGGGCGGCGTGCGCGTCGAGGACATCATCATTGTCACCGAAGACGGCTGCGAGAACCTCAACACCATCAAGGAAGGACTTCACTGGAAATAGCCGGTCGCGATGGCCTCTCGTTCCCACGCTCTGCGTGGGAACGCCATGCCACGACGCTCCGCGTCGCTGAAGCGGGCCTTACTTCAGCGCTATGGGTTGCGCCGAAGTCGGCCGCAGAGCGGCCACGCAGTCCGTTCCCACGCAGAGCGTGGGAACGAGGTTCCCAAGTGGGGCGATCTTATTCTTCTTCGGGATGGAAGACGGCGTGGCAGTCCTCGCAGGATTGGGCCAGGTTCTGCATGGCTTCGATGGCGGTCTCTTGATCTCGGGCGTGGATGGCCGCGTTGAGCGAGCCGGCCGCATCGCGCATCTGGAGGCAGAACGCCTGCCATTGCTCGACCTCGGCCGGGGCTACCGTTTCGTCGGCATAAGGCAAGACCCCTTGGGCGATCACGGCAATCACGGCCGAGAAGCCGGCGTTGTCTTCCGCCTTGACCTCGAAACGCTTCTTGATCGAGCGCTTCAGTTTATTGTTGATCAGCGGGACCTGCTTCATCAACTCGGAAAGGTTGGCGTGTTTTTCCCACTCAAGTTCGGACGCCGGCACGCCTTCTCCGGCCCGGGCCGCTTTGACGGCCGCCACGCCCGCCTTGGCCGCGGCAAGATCCGTGCTGGCTGCCAACGCTTTTGCGGCTTTCATCAAGTTCGAGGCGTGCGTATGCAAGGGGGTGTTCTGGTCGTGCAGGCCCAGTGCCAAGGCAATCACGACCAGCGTGTTCGCGTCTTTGCTGATCTTGCCCAGCGAGTCGTTGTAATCTTCCTCCGTCTCGATGGCTCCTTCCAGACGCTTGATGTAATAGTCGACCTGCTTGACCAGATCGTCGGCCGGGGCATAGGCCGAAACACCCGAGGTGTCCGACGAGGCCTCCGGGGCAGGCTCTTCGGCCGGCTCCGGCTCTGGTTCAGGCTCCGGTTCAGGTGTAGGTTCGGGTGCCGGTTCAGGTTCAGGTTCGGGTTCAACGGCCGGCAATTCGGGCTCTGCGGGCGGTGCTTCTTCCTCGGCAACGGGTTCTTCCGGCTCGGCAACAGGCTCTTCAGCCGGTTCTTCCGGTTCGGCAACGGGTTCTTCGGCCGGTTCCTCAGCCGGTTCTTCCTGCACGGCCGGCGGTTCCTGGGAACTCTCGTCGATTTTCTCCGGCGCCGGGGTGCAACTGGAGAGCAGCAGGCCGGTTACGAACGCAACGAGCAAAGCGGTCGCGCTGTACGAATTCCATCGAGTCGTCAGTTTCATATACCTCTCCTTTCAAAAACGAGGTCGACCTCATCTGATTCGGCCTTCGAACGGGACCCCACTCTGCCGATCCGATCGCGGAAAGACTTTGACGGTGTGGTGGAGTTTCAGGCGGGCGCCCGGTCGTCGTGCGATCCGGGCGGTCGCGATGGCCCAAAAGGCTCACGCTAAAGGCTCACGCTGAATTCAGTATCCCAGTTTTTTTCTCGATTGTCAACTGACATCAGGCTTCGCCACAGCTAGCCCTTTGGGGGGGCACTTCCGCTGAGGGCAGGTCGCTGAGTACAATATGGCCCACGAACCTGACTGGATAACCGCAATGGCCAAAGCCACTTACAAGGACGCCGGAGTCGATCTGGACATCTACCGCGAGTCGATGGCCCGATTGCCGCGACTGATCGGCCGTACGCGTACCCCGCGAGTGCTCCCCTTGGAAGCCGGGTTCGCCGGCCTGTTCGAGCTCGATTTCACCGACCAACTGTTCGCCCGAAAATACAAGCGGCCGGTGCTCGTCTCGTGTACCGACGGGGTGGGGACCAAGCTGAAACTGGCCTCGATGACCGGCGTGCATAACACGGTGGGGATCGATCTGGTGGCCATGAGTGTGAACGACGCGATCTGCTGCGGGGCCGAGTTGCTGTTCTTCCTGGACTACGTGGCCATGCCCAAGGACGACCCGCCGCTGCTGGAGCAGATCGTCGAAGGCATCACGGCCGGCTGCCTCGATAGCGATTGTGCCCTGCTCGGCGGCGAGACGGCCATTATGCCCGATCTGTATGCACCCGGCGATTACGATCTGGCCGGCTTCTGTGTGGGCGTGGTCGAGCACGAGCACCTGATCGACGGGTCGGCCATCGAGCCCGACGACGTGCTCGTGGGCATCGCGTCCAGCGGCTTGCACTCGAACGGTTTCAGCCTGGCACGGAAGATCGTCTTCGAGATCGCCGGCCTGAAGGTCGACGACCATGTCGAAGAACTGCAGTGTACGGTCGGCGAAGCCCTGCTCGAGCCGACGCGAATCTACGTCCGCCCGGTTCGGCAGGTGTTGAACTACTACCGGGTCAAGAACGTGGTGCACGGCATCGCCCACATCACGGGCGGCGGGCTGCACGAGAACCTCGAACGCATCCTGCCCGAAAACGTTCGCCTGGTCATCGGGCGCACCAGTTGGCCCGTGCCGCCGGTCTTCCACTGGATGCAGAAGCTCGGCGAGGTCGACGCCGACGAGATGGACCGTGTGTTCAACATGGGTCTGGGACTCGTGTTGATCGTCCGCCCCTACTACGCCGAAAGCATCGTGAAGCAACTCGCCAGGAGCGGCTTCGAAAGCTGGATCATCGGCCAAGCGGAACAAGGACCGAAAGGCGTGGCTTGGGGAAAGGCGGAATGATCAGCATGTGGCCTTTTGGTGAAACTGTTTAGCCACCGCGTCCACGCGGTGTTAGACGGTTAACCCGGCGTGGCCGCCTGGGGCTAAACGGGGGACTGGTCGAACTCTCACGACCCCGGCTGGGATGGCCCGGCTTCGCGCAGTGCTTCTAAGAGCGTTTGTTGCGTATACCCGCCGCGGAAGATCATGGGGCGGTTGGGGCTCTCGGCGGGGAAGATGGCTAGCACGGGTACTTGCTTGCTGCCCAACAGTTCGAGCATCGCGGTCACCTCGGGTTCCCGATGCGTCCAATCGGCGTGCAAAGTCACTACGCCGTTTTCGTCGACCCAGCGGCGCACCTCCGGGGTGTTGAGGACGAACTTCTCCAGCGTCTTGCAGGTCATGCACCAGTCGGCCGTGAAGTCGATCAGGATCGTCTTTCGCTCGGCGGTCAATTGCTCGAAGGCGGGACGGCTGAACGGTTGCCATGGCAGATCATCTTCGCCCGTGCCGGGGTCGTAACGGCCCTGCATCACGTCGTAGAGCCCGCCGAAGCTGTACTGGCCCGGCAAGATCTCGTCGATCCCGGGAAACAACACGATCCAAATCACCACGGCAAAGGTGAGCGCTTCGAGCCATGCCCGGGCCTTGAGGGCGAATTGGGCCGTCGGCGGCGCGCGGTTGATCCACCAGCAGGAGCCCCAGAGCCCGAACAGCAGGCCGATGGTGGGAACGACGTAGGGCCAATGGATGAAAGTGAAGATGTAAACCACCGTCCCCAACAACACGAAGCCCATGATCTGCTTGAAGGTCTCCATCCACGCGCCCGGCTTGGGTAG
>SDBV01003389.1_pt1 | contig 23576 bp, 44 predicted proteins | sample 2277081 | NCBI WGS metagenome assembly SDBV01 (sample SAMN10402039, study PRJNA504765) | marine sediment metagenome | isolation source: marine sediment core GS10_PC15, 223 cmbsf | place: Arctic Ocean: Southern Knipovich Ridge | collected 2010 | reverse complement strand
ATGGCTTACAGTTGTATTGGTTAAATTGATTAAATAAGATGCCTGTGCTGTTATTATTGTTTGATTTCCGGTATTAAATAATAATGATGCGTTTGATTGCGAACCGTTAAAAAAGCAAGTTGTGGATGCTAATAAGTTAGAAGCATTACTTAACTTGAACGTGCATCCTGTAAGATTAAAATGCCTTGAAGTTAGATTGAAACTAAAAGTAATATTCGTATTATTATTCAATACTTCATTTGTTGGCAAGAAAAAATAATCTACTGCAGTTGAAAAAGATGTCACTTGCTCTGATACCTCAGATTCCAGTGAAATTGTCCTGGTTTCTGTATCGGTTATCGTTAATGTGAAAGATGCTGTCTTAAATCCCGATTTTGCAAACGTGAATACATAACTGGTATCTGGGTCAACAAAAAACGATACTGTTCCTGAATCATCTGTTAACTTTGAATTGATTATATCACTATCAGATGCTTTTCTGAATTTTGCTGAAACTCCTGTTAATGGATTTTGAAATGAATCTATTATTCTGAAAGTTGCAAATAGTCCATCATTTACATTCAAAAGAAATAAGTTCTTTATTTGTGTATTGTTATTGAATGTTATTGCATCTACAATCAATTGTCTTTGAGGATAATTGGTAGCAGAATATACAACATCATAATCTCCCTCTATGGTTTCTCCTGGTGGAGTAACACAAACACTGAAATTATCTTGGTTAATTATTGAACGGGTTAAAGTTTCAGTTGGGCTTGTACCGTTATAATTGAATGTTCCTGTGGCTGTTGATCTTATCCTGGAACTGTTTTTTTCATCCAAAAATGTAAAGTTAATCGCTCTTGCTCCTACTGAGCAATCTGTTAGCTGAATGCTGTTAAAAGTTAAACTATGTATGCTAACATTTTCTCCTACAACATCAAAATGCGTTGCGTTGACTTGGTAAATGCTATCTACTAAACCTGAGAAAGTTGCATTGTAAAAATAAGTTCCGTTGCCAACATTAGTAACATTTGCTTCTTGCTGTAAATCTCCAGTTGAATTAAATAATCTTATTTTGCTTAAATTTCTTCCATCACCGGTAACATTCAATGAAACGCTGAAAGATGATCCAAAATAGGTAGTTGTGTTTGTTTCTGGCAATAACCATTTTAAAGCAGGATTTGATAAGTAATAAAGATAAAACTCGCTCTTTTCATTTAATGATCCTATAGAATTGAATATGACTTTGCTTTTAGAGCTAGTAAATTCAATCTTCCATTTAGTATCAGATATTTTGGTTATTATTGGATTCCCTTCTAACCCTTCAAAATCAATCCATTTGTTATTTTGATAATCAACAAAATGACCTTTATAATGTGAGTCTTGAATATAATATAATCTGCTGTTTGATTCAAGATAATATATTTTTGTTTTAGGACCTAAGAATGGTAGATAAGTAAACTCAAAAGTATGCCTGTCTCTAAGTTTTTTTGAATTAGACCATATTGCGCCTTCTGCTGTTATCCTTATATTGTCATCATATTCAAGATAGTTAAATCCTTTCTTTATTTTAAAATCTGCAATATCAAATTCAGTATGCGCATCCTTTGAAGTTACATTTACAACATAATAATCCTGCGTACCAGAAACATTTACTATCGCTGAAAAAGTCTGTATTACTCCAGTTAGAGTAATGTTAGTTGTATTGAAAACTGTTACTCTAGTTCTGTTGTTCTTTATAACAATATCAAAACCAAATAAACCTATATCATCTGTGAATGTTATATTTATCAGTTGAGCTTGACTTGCATTACTTCCTATGATCGTTACATTTGAAGCATTAAAGAAGTTATTCGCATTTGTAGTTATATTTGGCGCAGACGTTCCAGATACTTGAACTCTTGCGATTCCCGATACCCCCATATTTCCTAATGTGTCATTCATATACCATTGGTATTGTATATCCGTTCCTGCAACAACTTCTATGGTTTTATTTGCTGTCACATTTGCAATTTTAAAATTAAAATCTGTTATATCAACAAAAGAATCATTCTGGAAAGTTCCAGTTCCGTTATCCCATGAAAAGATATAACCTGAAATTCCGTCAACATCTGTTCCGGTTATGTTAAAGGAAACATCATCCCCTATTCTTGGCTGAGTATTGTTTGTAAGGTTATTTGAGAATGCTGGAGGGGTTGTGCTTTGTGCGGTTGGTGCGCCAGTCTTGTTATATACAGCAACATAAGTTACGTTTATGAATGGGTCATTTACTCCTCCCTGAGAGACTTCTCCAGTAAAGTTTGTAGTATCAACTAATGTTAAAGCATTTACTATAACAATCCCACTATCTGAATTGTTTTGATAAAGATGGGCTGAAGAAGAATTATAACACATAGTAAGATTCATCCTTTGCCCTATAACTGGTATTGTTGTTGTATCTGTAAAAGCTCCAGCAGTCCATAAAGATAATTCTCCACCGCCTCCGTTTGTTGTTGTTACACAAACAGAACCAGCCGGAGGCCCAGTACCGCAAGTCCTTCCGTCAGCTTGCCCTACTCCTGCATATCCGACGTGCAAAGCTCCGGCACTTAATTCACCTAAAAAAGCTATCTGCAAATCCATACAAACACCTTCAGGAATTATATTTGCTGTCAATCCAGACCTTCTGAAAGCTTGCACATCTCCGACATCAGCTTCTCCAAAATATGAAAATAAAGGGCCACTTTGAAATATAGCAGTCGGGTCTACACTTACTTCATAAAAATCACTTGTACTGGAAAAGTCTGTAAAAGAACCATGACTATTTGAACAGTTCAATTCTCCATAGATAAAGAAATAATCATTTTCATCTGTTGATGAATCTCCATCACCGCAAGTCTGGAATGTTGTCTTAATTATAGCCGCTGTATCATTTGAGTTTAATGTAAAAATAAATAATAAACCTAGAAAGATAATCGTGAAACTAACAAAACTTGTTTTTTTTTTGTTGCCTTTGGATTTTTCATTGTTCATTGTCTTCTACTTTCAACAATCTTTCCAAGAATCCCACCACCTGCTGCTCCAATAATTACTGTAATGATTGTTCCGGCATATCCAAATTGCGCCCAATCAACAATAACGCAAGTTGATTTAGTCCCAATAGATATGCTTCCATTTCCACAATCTAACTGATCTACCCCCCTTGCACTAGTAGTAGCATCCTTAATAGGGTCTAAAGTCTGAGAAAAAGCCACCCATAACATGACTGCTATCATAATACCAAAAAAGACCCCAGTTCCTGTTTGCCCTTTTTTGTTCATAGCAATCCTCCCTTAGAAAAAAAAGTTTTCTTTGGAATCTTAGAAATTCTCGTTGAAGTTAATTGCATTATATCTCTCTTTACTTTTCCTCTCTTTAGTTTGCCTCTTTCTAATTGGGAAATCTTTGCTTGAAGCCTGGCCCTGATATTTACAATTCTTAAACCCTGAACTTTTGTTGTTCCGGCTCTTTTTGCCAATCCTTCTTCAGCAAACTTTAAAGGGTCTATATCTGCTATCAACTCTCCAGTCTTTTTGCTAATTACCCTTGCTATCTTAAATTTACCTTGTGGCGATTCTATTTCAACCGTTTTTATTCTTATTTCAGTTCCTAACTTCTTCTTTATTCTCTTTGCTAACGTGCTTACTTTCTTTGTGACAATATCTATATCGCTGAATTTTCTTGCATCTTTTACCAAGGTAGATTGTGCAAAAGAACCTGTAACTGCTGCTCCTTTTGTTTTCTTAACTATCTCCAGAATTTTACTTTGAATTTTAGTTGTTTCAGGTAATTTTAAATCTAATTCTGTCTTGAAAGAAATATCTTTCTTCAATCCGTTTGGATTACCTGGATTTCCCGTTAATCTTGCTATCCTTTTTCTAAGTTGTTCTCTTCTTCTAAAGAATGATATTTGCTGCTGTTCTCCTAAAGTGTCTAATCTAAATTGTTTCTTTTCTATGATTGTATTTGAAGGTAATTTACTGCCCTTTCTAGGGCCTCTAAATTTGACTAGACTAGGAGCAAATAGATTATCAGTAACCTTTGGTTGTCTCTGATTTGGTTTTAATCTTCCAGAAGCTTCTATATGTGAATCTACAATTTTTCTAAATTCTACTAATGCTTTATTTTCAGGCAATCTTTTTAATACTGTAATGAATTTATCTCCTCTCTTTTCCCCTCTTCTAATCTGAACATCAAAACTAGGAGCTTTTTCTGTGATTAAACTTTTAGTTCTTGTTTCTTTTCCCTTTAAACCTTTTATCAAGAAAGGCGGAACAAGAGGAGGAGTTGGAGTTGGTATTTTTGTTGTTGTTGTTTCTGGTGTTTCTAAAATTGGTACTTCAACTTCTCGTGGTACTTGGATTTCTTTTGGTACTTGGACTTGTCTAGGTACTTGGACTTGTCTAGGTACTTGGACTTGTCTAGGTTGTTGAACTTGGATTGGTTTTTGAACTACTCTAGGTTCTTGTATTGCTCTAGGTTTTTGAATTTCTTTAGGAGCCAAAATCTCTCTTGGTTTTTGAACTGCTCTAGGTTCTTGTATTACTCTAGGTTTTTGAATTGGTCTTAATTTCTGAATAGCTTTAATATCTACGATAGGAATCTGTTTTGTTACCTCTCTTGTAATTGCCGCTAAACCTACCGGAGCAAAACCTCTTGCTGCTACTTCAACTTCAGGAAAGAAAAACTTTAATTCTCCCCCTACTGCTTTTGTTGGTCTTGGTCTTGCTACTTCAACAACTTCAATTCTTTTCTTTTGCTCTGTTTTTAATGTTTCTTTCCTTAATCTTTCTCGTTCTGCTGTTTGTCTTATTCTTTCCCTTCTTGCTGTTTCATCAAATTGTTTAGATTCTCTTTCAGCCTTTCTTATATTCTGTTTTATTTGTTCATCAAATCCAATCGCTTTTTTTGGTTTTGGGACTTTAGCCTCTTTAGGAACCTTAGCCTTTCCTTTTTTAAAGAACTCTATAAAGAATGGAGCTTTGATTCTTTTAGCTTCTTGAGCTAAGACAGTAGCAGGTTTTTCTATTGCAACACCTTCTGGTATTCTTTCAAATTTCAATGGCTTCTGTTTAGGTGGAAAATCAACAAACTTTACTCTCGGTTCTATTATTTCTAATGCTTTTGGAATTACTCTTCTTCTTCCAGTCAATAAATCTATTTCTCCTCCAACTATTGCCTTTACTTTTGGGCTTATGACTTTTCCCGTTAAGAAAGCTTCCGTTCTTATAACTCTTCCACCTCTTACTGCTATTCCTTTTCTGATAGAAGGTATTCCTTTTGAAACATCCAATCTTTTTCCAAATTCAGAAATTCTCCCTGGAGCTTCTATGGTTTCCTTGATTGAAGTTAATTCTCTAGGCTCTGTAAATACTATTTTTGGTTTCTCTTGTGATTTTATAGTTCTCAATAAAACATCTTCTCTGAATACTCTAGTTGTTGTTTCTCCTGTAGGTTTTGTTCTTGAACGCACAAAAACATCTTTTCCCCTTAATCTTGTCTTTGTTGTTGTTACTTGTGTTCCATCTTTTAATGTGACTACTGTGGACTTTGCTTTTGCTCCTATTGATCTTGCTACCGAGATTGTAGGCGTGGGGATAGCTGCCCTTAATTTTGTTGTTATTAATTGACTTGGTTCTTTTACAAACACTTTTGGCGTTATTGTTATTTTTTCAGTGGGAATATCTGCCTTAAATTCTTTGAATCCAAAAAACTGTTCTCCTTTAAATCCTGTTGGTTTATCTTTGGCTATTGTTTCTAATATAGCTGTTGAAGGTCTTTTTGTAACTTTAGGTATAGCTGGTAGAAGAGGAGCTATAAATGTAATAGGTTCTTTAAGTGCTTTTATTATTTCTATTTTTGCTGCTTTAGGAGCTTCTACTAATAATTGTCTTTTTGCTTCTTCTTTACTTTCTGGAAATGCTATTCTAGCTCCTACAAATACTCCTACTCTTTTTGCTTTTATTGCAAATTCAGATAATATTGGAACGGGAAGGAAAGGAAGAGTAACAATATCCTGCAAGGTTCTTCCAATTAATCCCCTTTCCTCTCTACCTTTTATTCTTAATTTTCCAAAAGGTGTTCTCTCAAGTCCCCCTGTTAATACGCCAGCAACTTGACTTACTCTTTCTAAACCTTTTCTGCTTGCAATTTCTGCTCTTCTGATTTCTTGTGTTTTTCTTCTAACCCTTTCCGCTTGCGATATTCTTTTTGTAGATATATCAAAGCGGCTAACACTAATGCGCCTATCCATAGGTTTAATATCTCTAACATCTCTAATCACCTCAAACTCTGGCTTTAGTCTTGTTATAAAAGGTAAATCTCTTGCTTTGATTTCTGGCACTCTTGGAATTACAACCGTTGCAGCTTTTATTCTTGTTCTCTGTTGTTCTTTTGTTTCTGGAATAAATACTTTAGTAGCGGCTCTTATCCTGGCTCTTTGTATTTCTTTTTCAGTCAATTTTTCTAATGAAACACTAGGTTTAACACCTAAAGAAATAGGAACATCTGTTATCTGTTCTTTAAATTGTTTCTCTGCCCTTATTCTTGCTTTTCTTATATCTGCAGAAGTAGTGCCTGAACCTACAAAGCCACCTATAACTGGTATGCCTTTAAAGGTGGGTTCTGGAGCTACTGGCTTTCTTCTAATTGTTTTTGGATCTCCTTTAAATGCTACGTCTTTACCAAATTCTTTAGCAAATGTTTCAGCTGCCTTTCTTGCTGCTTCAACTCCTCCAAATTCTGCAGGAGAAAATTCTTTAATAATATCAAATGTTTTAGGCCGACCCCTAGTAGCTTTTTCTATAATTCCAAATTGAAAAGGCCTTTGTGCCCCTTGTTCTTTTATAGCAGTTTCTTGAAATTCTCTCTGTATTCTTTGAGCTTCTTGTGTTGCTTGAACTTGAACTCTTCGGGTTTGCCTAGCTCTAGCTATTGCTGCTATGCCTCTACCCCTAGCTCTTAATTCTGCCTGTGAAACTATTTTAACCAACCCCGTCTAGTATTTCTGTCAAGATGGTTCTTGGATAATTAATGATTTTACATCCCCAGGAATTTCAATTCGTCTTTCTTATTAAGCTTCTTAGTTCCTTTCTTCTTCATCTTCCACGTAAGTATCTTCAATACTCTGAACCTTAATGTTCTTATTCTTGTTTGACTTTCAAATGCTGTGTTTCTGCTTACCAATTTTTTACCTCTGAATTATTTCCTTCTTCATTACATAAAGGGCATAATCCCATGAAGAATATGCCATGTAATTTACATTTCTTAACATCACTTAAATTTGAGGATGCTTTTTGAATTTTTGATAGCACTGGAAGCCACACCCAAACTTATTCCTATCTGAGTAACTGATTTTAAACCTGGGAATAATGAAGGAATCTTTCCTGTTTGTCTGAGAGTTTCTGCCCCAAATACACTCCCAACCAATGTTCCTAAGAATCCTAGTACCACCATTTTATCCTCGCTTGGTTATTTTTGGTAAATTTATCAGTGATATTTTTTTAAATTGAATCCTTTCTTTAAGCGAAAGATTCTTTCTTTTAAGCTGTAATGTAGCTCTAGTCCTTGCTAATAGTAATGCCTGCTTTTCCTGCAGAGTTACTCCCCCTTTCTTTATTATACTGATACTTCTTCTGAAAGCAGTAGGACTAGTAATATCAATTATCTTGGCTAATCTTTTATCTTTTGGCTTGTCAAATAATCCCATCTTAAAACAACCCCAATTTCATTAATACTAAAGCAATAGTAAAACCTAAAGCAATAAACATAAAATCTTCTGACTCCAATGAACTCAAAAAAGATTTATGTTCTATTAATTTTTTATCTAATATTGTTGCTTGTTCCATCTTATAATGTTTTTATAAAGTTGATTCTTTTGATTGTAGGAAGTTCTGGTTTCTCTGTAAATATTTTTCTTCTATCAGCTAGGATTGCTTTTTCTGTCTTTGTCATAATTCTTCTCCTAGTGTTTCTTATTTGTGATCTAAGTCTAGCTTCCCTTAATTGCCTATTAAGCCTACTCAAATCTTCCTTACTCCTTCTTCTTACTGCTTTTATTGCAATTTCCAAACTTCTTATATGACTCATGGTTATCTTCCTTTATTTTCTTCTGTTGAAAAATATGTTTTCTTTCAATATACGAAACACTGATTTATTAATCAATGTATTCTTTCTCTCGTTTAACTTTTTCTTTTCCATCTCTCTTATTCTTACCCTAATGCTGGCTTCTCTTAATTCCCTATTAAGCCTATTCAAATCTCTCTTATCCTTTTCTTCGAATGAATTGAAAGCTTTTCCTATTAATCTTGTTTTTTCAGTCATAACAACCCCTTCTTCTTCTTTTTCTCAAAGATAAGATTCTTTAACTTAATTTTTAGAAAATCTGGGTCTCTACCCTTTAAATTCAATTTTTTCCTAGATAGAGCTACAAATAGCTGATTGTTCTTCTTATTCTTGAATACCTTTAGCAATTCTGTCAATTTATATGTAAAATGCTAAAGGGAATATATAAAACCCCTATAAGAATTTCTCAGGCAATTTTACCCCTCTTTCTTTCAAATCCTTTGTAAGTCTCAATAAGAACTCGCTAGGAAATTTAACGCCCTTATTCTTTAAAGTGTCAAAAAGCCTGTTCATGTCTTTTTCGTTGTTTATATCTGCCTTATCCTTATGGAATTTCTTGAAGGTATTATCTTCTAAGCTTACCCTCAATATATTCCCTTTGGTGCTATAATTTACAGATATTAAGTCCTTCATCATATCCCACCACCTACAAATAAGTAATAGGCAACTAATCCAATTACAGCTGCAATTATCAGGACTTTAAGGTTCATCTTCTTACCCATTGCGCCTTCTGTTGCTGTTTTTGCAACTATGGCCCTTATCCCAATGGTTTGAGGATGAAGCCAGCTCTTTATGGCTTCTGTGTCATCCATAAGCCTTCTTTTTGTTAATGGCTGCATATCCCACTCACAAATAATTACAGTAGGCACTTTTCCTAACCAAAACCAGGTAATATCATCTGCAGCATTCCAGTAATTTTCCCCAACAATCAATCTTCCTGCATTTATTTCTCCAATAGTGGGGTTTGCTGCGCCAGATACTTTTAACATAATTACCTGAACCTTATTCTTTTCCATCATCTTTTTCAGGTTTCTTGTATTCCTTTTTACCTTTCCAGGAAACTTAAAGCTCTTTTTTTTCAACTTTGAAGGAGGTGGCTCTGCCAAAACCTTTAGCTGCTCTTCAATACTATCAATCTTATCAACCATGCTTTTAGGCTTTTCATTAAGTTTACCTGGTTTTTCTATTTCTTTAGGTTTAGGTTTTTCTATTTTCTCAGGTTCTTTTGTATCTTCTTTTTTTTCAACTTCTTCATTCGCTTTCATCTTTTCTACCTCCTCCAAAAAGCCCTCTTCGTTTGGCTTCAGGTTGTTTCATCTTCTGCTCTTTTTTTATCTGTGTCACAAATAATTGAGACATGAATCCCTTTCTTCCCATAGTTGGTTCTGCAACTATGTTTGCTTGCAATGTAAAAAAGTCTGAAACCTCATTCCACCCTTCGGCATTAAAGTAAGCCGCCAGTTCCAAATCAGTTCTTATACTAAATTCTGATTTCCCTATCTCTTCATCCTTCAGATTGCCTACTTTCCAAGATTGCGCAAGATTAAGCACTTCCTTAAAGAACTTGAACATATTGTCTTTCTTTTCAGGTTCTGGACTTCCATAACCAGAATCTTTATTATCCATAGCTTCTAGCTTTTTTAATGTCTCTTCCAATTCCTGTATCTCTTCTTCTTCTGATCCCATCATTCCTCACCTTTGAATTTTTCAATAGCTTCATCAATCCAATCCTTGAATTTTCCAGAATTCAAATTTCTGTAAACCCAATAAAAGACAAAAAATATCACTACTAAAGTTAATGTCTTCTGCCATACAATATCCAACGTGTTTAAAATTGGCATTCTACTAGGTTAAAACCATAGATTTGCATCTGGTCATCAAATACTTTCTTAAAATCTTCATCTTTTAAAGATTCAGTTTCCTTATCTTGTTGCTGTGCAACTATACTGCAAGCAATACAAGTTGAACTATCTTCTTTTTGATTTCTTTTATGCTTCTCGCATTTATCCCAGAGCATCCTCCAAGGTTGTTCCTCTTTTTCGAAGTTAGTCTGTTCTCCATTGATTCTCAGAGCTTTCTTTTTCCTATCTATATCTAAGGTCAAATACTCGTCAAATCTTTTAAAGATCAGCAGCATTTTATCCTACAATCTTTTCAGACATCTTATCGACCTTGTTCAAAAGTTCGACCAAAGCCTGTTCGATTGTATAGGCATCCTTGCCATCAAATATCCTTGGCTCGGTTGCGGTTGTAGCTTCTACAACGCTATATTTCTCTTTACTTTCTTCTTGTTTTTCTTGTTCTTTTGGCATGGTTATCCCTCCGTTTTAAATTGTTGTAAATCCTTCATCTATATTTTCAATTGAAGCTCTCCATACTAAGTAGATTCCCAATCCAATAAATATAAATGAAATGGACTTAGTTATAAAGTTACTCAGAGTGCTAAATCCTTCGGTGAACATGAAAATACCCAACACCATAAATATAAAGCCAGAATATATGGCAAAATTGGTGTCTTCTCTCCATATTGCAAATCCAAGCAACACTAATGCAAATGCCAACACAAAATACAATAGTAATTCCAATATTATCCCCTCCGTTACAGTTAATGATCCTGAATCCCCATTAGAATAAGAGAATGTGTAACTTCCTATTGTTTTTTGAGAAAAGTTCCCTGCGCAAATGAAAGTAGTCTTCTGATTCATAAACTGGCTTTCTACTTGTGTTGCATTACTGAAAATAGTCAGGTTAATTGTATTGCAGTCTGTTATTGAAACATTTATCGGCAAAAGAAGTTCACAAGGCACTTCATCAACATCAACTTCCGTTTTGCATTCATCTAAAGCAGAAGCTATAAAGATTGCCAATAAAAATACAATTAAATGAATTATTAGTTTTTTCATTTTAACATGCTGCATCAGATGCAAATACCCTCCCATTATCTGTTACACAAACATTAGCCTGGCCGCCAACATAAGTTCCTTTTAAATTTTCAACTTGTTCTAAAGCATTTATTGAAAGATTACCTACTTCATCCCATGTAAATGTAGATGCCACTACTATTTCTATCAAGCTTTCAACTGGTGTTGTTTGTATTGTGTTTCTTGTTCTCTGAACTCTCACCCAAACAGCATTGTTTCCAGCAACACTCATATTACTCCAATTTACTAAATCCTCTGCTTCCCAAGCAAATACCCCATCCCTTATCATTCCCCCTGTTGAATCTATTGGAAAAAACTCCGTCCATTCACCAGTGGAGTTAGAAAACTCTACTATATCATTTATGCTCTTACTTGACTTTACGTCCAGTAAAAACTCTATTTCACTAAATCTTACTTCATTCCCGATATAAATATAATCATTATCATTTGTAAATATTCCTGTGTTATTTGTTGTTGTACTAAAATTAATAGAAGCGTTCAATAAATAGTCTTTGGTTGTTTCATTTATCAAAGCAAAAGATTCATTTATGAATTTTCCTGAATCTTGCCTTATTGGAATTATCTCTGCTCCTATCACAAGTCCTAATTCTTTTGCTTGCCCTTCTCCTATCTTGTCTAATCTTATAAATTCTATATCTCCCCCAGTGCTTGTCCTATCCTCAACAGTTATATCAAACACTGATGCAAATTCTCCTGATACTAATCCTCCCGCTATATAATCTATTTCAAAAGCTTTTACATTTCCAAATCCAGAAGCATTTACTATAATATCAAAAGCATCTTCATTATTCCCTAATGCTGTATGATGCAAGTCAATTCTCCCATCTATATCTAATTCAACCTCAGGAATACCACCTATTCCTACAAAACCGTTAGTTCCGTCCAGAAAAATATTTGTTCCTGCACTTATGTTTATTGATGCGTTTATGTTTCCTATTACATGGAGATTTGTTTTGGGTGTAGTAGTCCCAATCCCGACGTTGCCATTGTCTATAATAATAAATAATACTGAATCATCATCTGATAAAAAACTATATCCTGTTGCTCCTGTCTGACTACCTTGAAAGAATAAAAGTCCACCACCTCCATCTCTGGTTATTGTATAATCTAACGTGCTATCTGGAGCAACTCCAAGAGTTATCCCTGGGTCTCCAGTATTTGCTACTGAAACATGTAGTTTGCTTGTTGGAGTTGTTGTTCCAATTCCAACTAAATCTCCTTGATTTGCAAGAATTGTATTTGTTCCGCTTTTATTCCATAATGAAGTATTCTTTAATCCTAATTGTGTGGAAAAGTTTTCATTATTAAATCCCGATCTTGAATATTCATCAGTAAAATTAACAATATTGTAGAAATTTAATCCGGTTAAAAATTCTGAAGAGCCTACGAAGAATAATGCTTCTATAAATCCTGACAAATTTGCATTACGCCATCTTAAAGTACCGCTCCCAATATCATATGAATCATCTATGGAGGGTAATAAAGAACCATTAACATTTACATCAGATACATTTAGAATATCCCCTATTATTGTCAAATTACCTTCGATTATCAAATCTCCGGCAATCGTGCAACCAATTAATCTACAATAAAGAGTATCTGCAATAGAACGAGTTAATCCAAAATTATATTCTTGTGATATTGTGATTGAAGAAAAAATCACCAAAGATAAAAAACAAATCCCTAAAAAGAATAGAGAAGATAACTTATTTTTTATTATCCCTGGTTTTTTCTTCATACCAAACCACTTTCTCTCAAAGCTGAAATACCAGTAGATATTGCTGCTGCCATTATGGCTAAAGCAAAGAATAAAGTAGTTAAGTCAAGCAAAGTTGTTTCTGTTGAACTTAAATTATTTCCCACTGAAGCGTTAGTACCATCAGTTGCAAACACAACCCCATCTGCAACAACCGGCATAAAAGTAACTCCCACTAGTATGGCAATAAATCCTCCGATTAAATTTCCAAGAACCATCTTTATATAATCACCATCCTGAAGCATTTCAAGCTTATAGTGATATATAAAACCCCTATAAAGGGCCTAAGAAGTAGCTTAAAGATGTTTTTTCTTAAAAAAAAGAAAAAAATAATTGAAACTAGTTCAATTACCAGTTTTTACAGTGTTGCAGGTTTCTAAACCAAACCACTTTCTCTCAATGCTGCAACTCCAGTGGAGATTGCTGCTGCCATGATAGCAAGCGCAAAGAATAGAGTAGTTAAGTCAAGTAAAGTTGCTGCTGCTCCGCTAACGTTTCCGTCCTTCGCAGCCACAACCTGATCTGCGACTGTAGGTATAAGATTTACTCCTACAATTATAGTAATAAATCCTCCGATTAAATTTCCAAGAACCATCTTTATATAATCACCATCCTATTCGTTTCAAGCTTACAGTCATATATAAAACCCCTATTTCTAGAGGGGTTTAATATATAAGTTGCAATATATGGCAATATATGGAAGTTCTTATTATGAAAGTATTCTGTTATAAGAAAAGTAAGCAAAAATTAGTTTCTATTCCAAAAAATCATGCAATAAAGGCCGGCGACTACGTAAGGATTGAAAAAATAAAGGATAAAGACCATGGATGAAAAAATATGCCGTATATGTTTGCAATCTTTCACTAGAAAAAAACATTCTAATGAAAATCAGAAGTATTGTTTAAAGAAATGTAGCAAAAAAGCTTATTATTATTCGCCTAAAGGGCAAATTCAAAGAAAAAACGCATTAAAAAGGGTCATGTTGAGGTATAATACTGATCCAAATTTCAAAAAAAGGTGGAATATTAGGACACATAGGTATCGAATATCAACTAAAGGACGTGAAACTAAGTCAATTAACCGGAAAAAGTATAGAAATACCACTGAAGGTAAGCTATCTGACCTTAAATACGCGCGATCTTCTAAGAGAAAAGCATCATTATACACATACACACAGTCATTTAAGGGTAAATTAAACTCATTAAGGGCTTCTTTAAAGAGAAGAGAGGCCATGGGTAGTATTATGCACACATTTACCCTAGATCAATGGGTAAATAAGCTTAAACAGGCCCATGGTATATGTAAAAAATGCAAAAATCATCGTGATTTGACCTTAGATCATATTTATCCCGTATCAAAAGCGCAAAAAGATTATGAAAAGACCAATATAAAGAGGATTTATACTATAAATGATGTTGAACCGCTGTGTTTAAGGTGTAATATCTCTAAAAATGACCGAATTAATGAGGTTTGCACTTAAATATAGCCTAAAAGTGCCAAAAATGCGGGTTTTTCCGGTAAAACTGCGGTTTGCGGTTTGCAGAATATTATATAATAATGAAGTAAATTGGATAAAATGGTGGATGAAAGGTCTGAAACAGAGGATAGAGTTGCTTTTAATGCAGGCTCTAAGTTCTTAGAAAAAATAGGGGACTTACTAGTTGAAGCTTGTGATTATAGTATTAAAGGAGATATTCATTGGGCCTTTCATACAATGAGACAAATAACTTTACTGATTGATCCTCGTTTAAATGATATACAAAAAAATAAGCTAAAGCTATATGAAAAATATTTTGCGCAATTCAAGTCCAGGAATAGTAGATACCTAATTGAAATATACCGCTTGTATCAAAGTGAAATAATGAAATTGTTGGAGGAAGGTGGTTATTTAATTCCATTAAAGGAAGATAAAACCAGCCTGTTTTAAAATGACAATGATTTCATTTAAGGGACACAATTTCACTATGGGATATTATCTTTATAGAGAAATGGCTAAAATGAAGGATAGTGTTTTAAATTCTAATGATATGGGATTGCTATTAATAGACGGAAGACCTGGGGCTGGAAAATCTACACTGGCAGCTCAGGTAGCTTGGTTCTTAACTGATGGAAATTTTTCTTTGAAGTATGAAGCCTTTACACAAAAACAAACATCTGATATTATGAAGAATATGAAAAAAGGGGATGCCGTTATTGTGGATGAAAGCTTTGATGTAATCAATAAAAGAACTTCTCGATCTGCTAGCAATATGACAATGCTTAGGGATTTACAACAAATGAGAAGTAGGCAGGTATTTATAATAATTTTATTACCAAGTTTTTATGATCTAGATAAAAATGTTTCTTTGTGGTTAGCATCTGCTTTGATACATTGTTATCGATCGCCAGAACCTTTAGGTAAGCGAGGACAATATATGACTTACAATATTAATGGCATAAGAAACTTGTGGCTTTATGGACGACAATCTTATTCTTATAGTAAGAAAATAGCTGTTGCGAATTTCCTGGGAAGATTTCCTAAATATTTTCCTTTAGACTTTGGTAAATATGAAGCTAAGAAACAAAAATCATTGCAGGAGGAAGAAAAAAGAAAGAATGAAAGTAATAAATATATATTGCAAAGAAATAAGCTTGTTGTTGAATTAAAGAATATGGGGAAGAAGGTAGGTGAGATTTGTAGTATTCTTAATCTTAAAGAAAGAACAATCTATGATATATTAGAATCTACTATCGTTTAACAATCTCTATCCACTTTTTATTGGTAATCTTTATCAGTCCGTACAGCTCCATCTCTTTTAAGAAAACTTCATGCAGCACTTTAGGAATCATATTATCATATAAGAATTTCTTGATCTTGTCCTGGCTTATCCGGTTGTTATCTATTGGTATGTCTCTGAGAACTTTGCTCTCCCTGTTAACCATCTTGTCATGTATATAATTATGGACTGATGGGACTCGCGCTTCTAGTTCCAGGTACTGCTTCATTCCATCTAACATTCTTGTTAACCTTGTTGTGAATCAATATACCATTCTTCTACTGGTGTTAAAGGAACTTTACTTTGCAACTGAGCTTGTTGTTCGCAGTATTGTTTTGTATCTTCTGCGAACTGGCATGGATCAGATAATAATTCCCTGCAGGCTTGAGTATCATAACCATATGCAAAAGCTACTAATATAAGAGAAAATAATATTAAGCCTTTAGTCCAATCTCCTATTATTAGATTGCGCCAGTTTATTTTTGCCATTGTTTCTCTTGTAAACAAAGACTTGAATTTATCTCCTGGTGTTTCTCCTGTTAGTAAAGGCAGACTTTCTTCCTGTCCTTTGTAAACCGGATATTCAATTATTCTTACTCCGCATCCTTTACATATTCTCTTTGTCATTTGTTACCTCCTTATTTAATTTTGCCAGCATCATTAAAGTTCTGAATTTTATTATCTGTATTCCTAATACTGCAATTCCAACTATAATAAATAAAAAATTATCTTGAATGATTCCAGAAATAATTGCTACTGCTCCCATAATCACTCCTACAATAATATAATATTTATTGTAGCTCAACCTTTGTAGTTTATTCATTTCAATCATTTGTTCAATGCTCTTAATGCAATTGGATAGCCAACCACCGGCAATGCAACCGTAAGGAATATCTTATACCCTGGGCTGAAGAATGTAGAGTTAACCCAAAAAGGATTAAGCCATATTACTAGCCACATTGCTATTGAAAATACTACACTCAAAACTAAAGCTTTGGCATCCAACTCAAAATTTATTAATCCTTCCCACAACTCCAGAAGAATATCATAATCGAAAGCATATTTCATTATCAAATATCCTGCTATCGCAACTACTACCATAATAATTATTTTAACTGTCAGTGATAATACTATTGCCATTTTTTCTAGCCTCCGTTTCTTTTTCTAATTGTATTTTCATGTTTTCAATACCCTTAATTTTCTGCCTTTCCTTTCTCCATTCAACAAACTGCAAGTAACCTATAGCTCCCACAAATAAACCAAAACCTAACTTAGATAATGCAGCATTTAATGTTGGAGAAGAAGGGATTTGAAACAATAATGAAAAAGAAGCAGAGGTAGCTCCAAATATGGCCCACATATGGCCAGACTTCTTTGCTATTGCATGATCTTTCGGTGTGAGGTTATTCAAGCCTCTCTTAAAGTCTTTCAGGCTCTGTACTGGATTTTGTCTTAGTATTAGTGGTAGAGTCATTTTAATTCACATCTTCAAAAGTTTCTCTATCTTCTTTCTTATCTTAAATAATTCAAGTAGTTCTTTGAGCTTGGGCTTTACCCTGTACCAAATCTTGTAATCTTTCTTTTCTCCTTTGAGCCTTCTCTCAAACTCTTTCTGTTCCGTTGGTGTAAAGATTTTAGATTGCATTTTAATATGTCCTATATCCTGAGGTTCTCCAAGTTTCAAATTTCCTTAATTCACTTTCAACCTTTCTTTTCTCTGATTGCTTTTTCTGTACTTCTAACTTCTTCAAAGCTTTATCTCTGCAATCTTGACTACAATAAGCTCCAAAATCTTTGTTTGTTTCTTTCAAATCACAAGTACAACATTCCATTTTAAGCGACCTCTCCAACTTCGTGGAAGTCAATCTTAGTAAAACAATCATTAAGACATTTCTGATTAATGAATCTCAAGACTTTACTTTTTGTATCTTCTGATTGTTTCTTAACATTAATCTCAAGAGTTCCGTCTCTTCTTGATACAACATTAGTGATATTATTATCCAATACCTTAATCTTTTTTCTTACATCAGAATGAGGAATAAAGGGTTTATCTTTATTAGAATAAATATTTAATGTGTGATTCCCACAAGCATTACATAAATTATCTATAGTCCCTGTTCCTTTAATTAGTGCATATTGATAATTCTTACACATAATACAATAACTTGCTTTTCTAACTTCTAAAACCTCAAAACCAATCTCTCTTGCTTTACTCTCAGTCATATTTGCCCAGAAAGGCATAATTCCATGATTAACCTTACATTGAATCAAATCAAACACTTCCTTTGAATTTTTGTTTTGCATTTTCGTTTGCCTCCCGATGAGGTCTTTGCCTCATCTACATATATGTAGATGTAACTACTATATAAACCTTTCGTTATCTCTACATACTTGTAGATATATATTGAAGTATATGCATTGTGAGTTTATACTACTGGCAACCTCTCTGTTTCTTTCTTTAATTTCGTATAAGCTATGTTCGCCATTAGATAGATTAATACGCTTCCTACAAAGTAGCTTATTCTATAATCCATGTTTCCTAATACAAAGAATCCCGTTATCCAGATAAATAATAAAACCCAGATTGCAATTCCAAATGTAAAGTTTTCAGACATTTTGTTTTACCTCTTTTCCATCACATATCCTTACGATTTCTAAATCATAATATGTGTCAGTTAGGATAGTTATTGAACTGTTCTTATAGTTGATAATTTCGCACGTTGTGTTGTCATCATTGCAAACAGTCTTGTTATATATTGAGATCAATTCTTTAGGTCTTTTTTCTGCTTTCTCTATACAATTCTCAGCAAGAGGTTCTTTCTCTTTTTCTTCTGCTGTCTCTGTATTGCAAGCAACAATCAAAAGCAATCCAATCAATAATAATAGTTTTAGTTTCATATTATCAACCTCATAAGTTTTTTAATATCTCAACATCTAGCTGTGGGCCTTCGCAATCCTGGCAGTAATGTTTTTCTTTAAACTTGAAGGATTTCCTTTTACCGCACAAAGGGCATTCAGGCCCTAAGATTATTTTTTTAGCTTCTTGGAAGATGTTCATTTTTTCTCCATTTCAGCATAAACATCCCAACACTGAAATATTCTTAATGGCGTATATTCATAAAAAATAGGAAATAAATTTACAAAAGGTTGAAGAAGATAATCCCATAGTAAATGATTTCTGGAAAACATAAGCTTTATTTTCTTTTCTTTAAAATTAAAACCTTGATAATAATGCCTGGAGCATAATAACTTAAACATCTGATAAGTAGCCGGTCTTATATGTGTCAGATCAGAATAATAATGGCTATTAGTAAAATGAGGCATTATTACAATAAGAATCCCTTCATTCTTCAGAACCCTATGTATTTCAGCTAATAGTTTTAAAGGCTTCTGAATATGTTCAAGAGTGCTTTTTAGAAGAATTGTATCTGCATAATTATCTTCAAAAGGTAAATTTTCTTCTAAATCAATAAGCCTATCTCGTTTTGAGTTTATATGATTGTCACAATTAATATATCCTTCCCTATAATCCAAACCGCTACCTAAGTTAATCTTAATCCCTTTCTCTGCTTTTTTGATTAACATATTGATTCTAGTTTCATATCCATTTATCTTTGGTTTTTCTATCATCTTTTCAACACGCAATGACTATATTCAAATCCTGAGTTCTGGAATACTTTCAGTGATGCTAGATTTACGTTTATGATCCTGGCATAGAAGCCTTTCCGGTTTTTGATATACTTCGCTATGGCTGCAGTACCAATTCCTTTATTCCAGAAGTTCGGTAATATTTGAATGCTTAACTCTCTCTCTTGCTCTCTAAGAAGGCCGGCCTTAGTTCCGTTATAGTATATCACATAAGCCAATCCCATAAATGTCCTCCAGTATCTGAGATGCTGTTGGTAAGTGAACTTCTTTTGACTGAGTAAGTATTTTCTAACTTTGCTATTAGTTGAAAGACTATATAGAAATTGATAATCTTCTTTGGTTACTTTTATCAGCTCTATAATATCAAAGCTGTTTCTTCCGCACTTGCAACAGAAGTTACTGAGATAGTGTTTTTCTTCTTGCTTGCAGTGTTTACAGATTTTGGTTTTGTAGGTCTTGTTCATCTTACTAATATTATAGCTAATAGTTTTTCTTTCAATAGGTGTATTTTAGAGGCAGCTTTTCTTTTGACTTGGTTATGGCGGTAGCCACATTCTTTGCAGTATTGAGCGTTGTTATCCTTGTTGAATATCTCTCCCTTGCAGCATCCGCATATCTTTGATTTATGGCTTGGCATTTTACTCTATCCCCTCCAATCTCATTCCTCCTAAAAAGAATCCAAAAAAAGTTACTAAAGGAAATAGAAAAGTCATAAACTCCGCTTCTAAATTAATTGTTCCTAATAATCCAATTGTACCTATTATGGCTAACAAAAAAACTTCTATGGTTTTCCAATCCTTCTTGTTCTGTTGATTCTTTTTCTTAGTCATTTGGTGTTCTTTAGTGGGCCTCATTTTCATCCAGTACACTGGATGAATACAAATATGTTACATATCATACTTTTTTGTATTACATTTGTCATAAAATCACTCAAAATCTACAACTCCAAGCCTCTTATTTCTCTGCTTTTGTTCTATAACAGCCTTCAAAATTTTCCCTGTTAAATCGTCATGTAATACAATTCTCCCTATTTGCCACATTTTTTTCATAGCTGTACTATCTTTGGCCTGGTTCAACACTCTCTTATCTTCTTCTAGCTGCAGCCTTTCTTCTTTATTCAGGCTTAGAGTGAAATTATCTCTCTTGCTTTCTTCTAAGCTCATTTTCCTGAATGGGTGTTCATTTGCCATTTTAATATCCATCACTATTCTTTAGGAAGTTTCCACAATAAGAACATTTACATTGATTAGAAACTCTGCTATTCTTATCTCCAGCAGATGTCCTAACTTCATGTTCAAATTCATCTCCGTTGCAATATCCACATTTAAATTTCATTTTTCATCTCCTTAGTTAATTGCATAAATGGTCAATTTTTCATCTCCTGTTCCGAATGATTTAATCTCATTCCATTCTAAAGGAATATCTGATATTTTCTCTGGATATTCTATATGTTCATAAACTTCTCTGGATGCCTTAATCATCTTCTTATTTACGATTATATAAGAGTCACTTATATCATCCATGTTTAATAATTCTGTCTTATTTTCAAAGATGTTATATTCATTATAAGGAATAATATCTCTTTCGTAATTGAAAAGGATTGTTAGGATTTTTTCTGAGTTTGAATCTATATAAATTGTTTTTTCTGGTATTGATTGTAAATATGACTTAGAGTCCCTTAATGTATCTGTAAAAGCTTTTTGCTCGTTAAAATCAACCAAATAAAGTGATGTCATCACAAGTGTAACAATTACTATAGGCATTATGTATTTCTTTATTAAATACTCTTTCTGGTTTAGAAAATACGCTAAAATAAGAATGCTTGGAATAGTTATTATATCCAGGTATCTGGAATTAACAGTCAAAGGTATGTATTGTGAAAAGCCAACTGAACCGAAATTAAAGTATAGGAAAATTGGGATTGTCCAGAGCAACAATAAAGTGATTTTCTTTCTCTTTTTCATTATTAAATACAGTGCTGAAAGAAAAATAGCTGTATAAAAGAATTTGCCTACTTGAGTGAGGACCACATAAGGATAATGTAAGAAAAGCCTTTCCCATATCCTTGAAAGATAAGAGGGGTAGTATGTAGTCAAGATGTGAATATTCTGAGATTTAACAATATTATAACGAAATAATGCGTCTGAAGTCTTTAAAAAGTAATAAAGGGATTCTAAGGAGAATATGATTAAGAATCCAAAAGGTACTAATAAATGTTCCTTTCTCAAAGTCTTTTTATAAATCAGATAAAGAGGGAAGAATACAAATATTATTATGCTTAGCTCTTTCATCAAGTAAGCTATTCCTATTGAGATGCCTGAACTTAAAAAATATAGATAAGACTTTTCTTTTTCAGCTTTAAGGAAAAGATAAACAGCCAGAGTTACAAAGAACGCTGATGGCAAGTCAGGAAAAACTATTGTTGAATAAGTTATATGTAAGGGGAATATTGAGAGTAAAAAAGCTCCAATTAAACCCACCCTTTCATTGAATAATAATTTCCCTAAAGAGTATATTAAGATAATTGAAAGTAATGAAATGATTAAAGGCAAGAGATTTGCAGTGAATAAATTGACTCCAAATAACTTGTAGAATAATGCTGTTGGATATATTAACCCGATCCTTGTTCCTTTAAAATTCTCAGTTATATCAAATGTATTTTCACTAACTTGATAGGCCAGATTATTATATGCAATATCATCACCAGAAGTTACACCCACAAAGAAAATGATCCTCAGTAGAAGACCAAAAAGAACTATCAACAATAGAGTTACTTTAACTTTATTCATTTTATTATTCTTTTCTTTTCTCATTGTATTTTGCTAAAGATTACTTTGGAAATTCTGCTGTATCAACAGTTTCGTTTATCTTTCTCTTCCAAAAGCTTAACTCTGATTCTGGAACTACCTTATCAAAAGATAGCCTTATGTCATTAGCTTCTGTAATTTCCACACCATATAGTCTCATTTTCATTTCAATTACCTCCATCTGTTCTGCTAAACATTAAGATATACTCCATATATGACTATTACTAATACAAAACCTGTAAGGATAACAGTCAATCTCATTGAAATAAATTCAGATTGAATCTTTTTTAATAGTTCTTTGTTAGTCATTCTGTTTAAAGAGTATATCTACTTCTGTGTCATTGAAATATAGTTTTACTGTTGATTCATTGTAAGTTATAGGAGGTAAAGGTGGTCCTGTGCTGATATTGTAGACTGCTATATATGTAAGGCTAATAGGTTTCCTTTCTAACCCCAACATCAATGGAAGTATTATCACAGTTAATATCAAAGCTAAACATATTATTCCTTTTATCATTTTAGTCATGCTGCTTAAAGATTACTTTGCTAATATCCTTTTGACAATCTCTTTTTTGATTATCTTCTCAGCATGGATAAGTTGCCAATTATTGCATCTTTCCATTAACTCTTCTAAATATGTTTCATCCCTTGTGTATAATTCTTTCATGTTTTGCCCTCCTCTGAGCTATATCTTGATATGTAAAAACTATTAATAATCCTAAAGAGAATAACATACCCACGATGAAAAAACCTGTTACTTTATCAAAGAGATAAACTATAAGATAATAGGAAAGAGTATTTGCTAAAACATACAATACAAAGTTCCTCATTATTATTTTCTTATGTTTCATTGTCACCATCATGCCTACTAAAGTTTAAGGTTTTAATTGTTCATCCATTTTATCATTACTTTTTATTTTCTATTAATCTTCCACTCTTTTGCGATTCCACAGGTAAACTTAAAACTTGTTTTGATACTAACAATTTATCTTTCTCTTTTTTAGCATCATTCCTCTTGGATTCTCAATGTACCAGTATTTAGGTTTTAATTTATCTATGATCCATAATGTTTTGTATAATTGAGCTCTACCTTCAACTGCTTTGGAATTTTTAACTTCTCCTTCTTTCCAGTAATGTCCTATTGAAGATACACTAAAAGTTTGGCAAGGGGGTGAAGCCCATATAACCTCTGGCTTGAAAGGAATATCATCTAAGGAAACTTCCATAATGTCTTTGCAAAGGTTAGGATCGAATTGGTTATCTATATCCACTGTAAAGGTCTGATGTCCTAATTCTTCAAAAGCCTTGCTGATGCTCTTTGTTCCGCAAAACAGTTCTAATAGTTTCATTCTTTTTTAATTTTCTTGTTAATTTCTATGACTGCTTCATCTATATTTATCCAATGTAAACCATCAAAATAATCTTCTGAAAGCATATGCCATTTCCCATTAATTTTTTTAGTTTGCATCTTAATTTTTCCCTCCTATCATATTGTAAAACCCCTTGTTAATAGTATAATTAATCCTACCACTAAACCTGCAATCAT
>SDBV01003388.1_pt1 | contig 23579 bp, 19 predicted proteins | sample 2277081 | NCBI WGS metagenome assembly SDBV01 (sample SAMN10402039, study PRJNA504765) | marine sediment metagenome | isolation source: marine sediment core GS10_PC15, 223 cmbsf | place: Arctic Ocean: Southern Knipovich Ridge | collected 2010 | reverse complement strand
AACAGGGCGGGACCGTGAGTGTCGGCAGGATTTCTTAAGCCCGACAATGTGTCAATCGGTTCGGCGAATTGCCGACCGATCGCTTCGAAGCGCCATTGCGATGAAGAAATGCTATGGAGGGTTTCAGATGCAGACATCCCCGCCGTGTTGTCAAGAGAGGTGGGCGCGATCGCCTCGGCGGCGTCGAACTGCCGCCCGGCAGATGCACCTGCGCTAACAAGCAGGGTAACTGCAAAGCAAGTGATTGTCCCTAAGCGCCCCCGGCCTGACATTATTTCTCCCATCCGTAAAATATATTTCACCACCAGCCCTTATGGTCAGACAAATTCTTGCCACGTCAGGCTGTCCAAAGCCATTAATTATCAGACCGCAGTAGAAGTGTCAACGACGAAAAGTACCTATTTTTCAAAAAAAAACTACTGTTCTCGTGATGAGCCAGTATCCTGATATGAATGGACGTTACTCCCGATTTTTCGCGTAATATCGCCGATTTTCTCGCTCAAAGCCGCATCTTGCCCAATTTGATGTACCATATTTCAAATCAGCATTCCCACTATACATGCGGTCATGAAGGCGGCTAATGTTCCGCCGACCATGGAGCGCAAACTCAGTTGTGCGATATCTTCGCGACGGGAGGGGACGAGGGAGCCGATTCCACCGATCTGTATGGCAACGGAGCCGAAATTGGCGAATCCACAGAGCGCATAGGTTGCAATGGTAAACGAGCGCGGGTCCAACTGGTCGCGCAGCTTGACAAGATCCATATAGGCGATGAACTCATTGAGCACGGTTTTTTCGCCGAGGACGGAGGCGACCTTGAGTACATCGCTGCTTTGAATCCCCATGACCCATGCCAACGGACAGAATAACCAGCCCATGATCCGCTCGAATGTCAACGGGGCCGCCTGTGTGAGATCGCCTGCGACTTCTGAGCCGCGGGCCAGCGATATTACCATGAACTGTCCTCGTTCGAGTCCCCAGTTGACCAGGGCGATGAGGCAGACGAAGGCGAGAACCATTGCCCCGACGTTGAGCGCGAGTTTCAGGCCGATGGAAGCGCCGTTACAGGCGGCGTCGATGACGTTTCGTCCCTGTCGCGGGACCTCGACACGAACCTGTCCCCGGGTCGGCGAGACCTCTCTTTCGGGGACCATGATCTTGGCGATTACAAGTGATGCGGGTGCGGACATGATCGACGCGCCCAATAAATGCCCGGCGTCAATCCCAAGAGCGACGTATGCGGCCATGACACTGCCGGCGATGGTTGCCATGCCTCCCGTGAGCATCGCCATGAGTTCCGAGCGGGTCATCGAGGGCAGATAAGGACGAACCAGAAGGGGGGCTTCGGTGTGCCCGAGGAAAACATTGCCGGCGGCGGCGAGCGACTCCGACCCGGAGACATCCATCACGCGGACCATGGCCAACGCCCATAATTTGACGACCTTCTGGATGACGCCCCAATGAAAGAGGACGGCGGTGAGGCATGAGAAGAAAACGATGAGGGGCAATACGGAGAAAGCAAAGAAATGCTCCCGGTATCCGTCTCCGAAAAGAAAGGTCGATCCCTGCTCGCCGCAGGCGAGGATGCCGTTTACAAACTCCTTGATCGCGCCAAAGATTACTCGGCCGGGAGCGGTCTTGAGGATTAGCAATGCGAAGATCAACTGGAACATCAGACCCGTTGCAATCAGTCGTACGTGAATACGTTTGCGATTTTCCGACAGCAGCCACGCCAGGCCCATCATCACAAACAGTCCCAGGAAGCTGATCAGTCTGGGTGTCATGTCCTGCATAGTTTCACCTCTTTGTATAATACCGGCTCGTGCCGATTATACTCCATGTCAGGACATTATCATAGCAGGTCATCTGCATTCGATTCTGACGGTTGAGTTTTGCGGAAGTGTTTGCGGGATGCGTTTTCGGAAGAACTTGACGTTGGGCCCCTTGCCCGGGACGTTTCGGGGGACGTAGATATTCTCGGTTCGCGTTTCCAGGAACTTTTCGCCGTCGGGCCCAATGACGACTATATCGACATGGGTCTTGAGCGGATATGCAGTGGGCAGACGCCGTCTCAGCGCCACCTTTATCAGGGTATCGTCTCCATCCTGGTAAACTTTCGCCCAGAGGATTTTCGTTTTCTCGCCGGAGACAGTCTCTACTGTAACCTGTCCGGTCTTCGTCAAATCAACCAGCGAGCCTGCGCAGCCGCAAAAACAGACTGCCAGTCCGATACATATCACGCAGATAATAACGCCACGTCTATTCGTCATAGCATCAGCGTCTTGTTCGTTTACGCCATCGACTAATCGTACTTTCAACTGCCCTACCGAAAAGCCGACCACCCGCACCATCGAGTCTTTATCCACAAATTCCCCCTCTGCCACCGCATCATAAACCGTCCCATCCAATCGAACCCTGCCAACAGGCCGTAACGGCGTTACCACCACTGCCTTCAGCCCGATGAATTCAGACAAATCTGATTCGGCCTTCTCCTCCGCGAGCTTTGTCTCCGCCTCCGCTCCCGCCGCATCATGTTCGGAGAATATCACAACAACAAGAAGACAGACAAAAAGCAGAGCAGACAAAAAACACGCCAATCGATCATTGAAACTCCGACCCAAAAAACAACTGGCGAGTAGAAGGAATCCGATCACCAAACCAAAAACCAACACCATCAACCACCTGATACACGGGCCTAATCGAGTTTTCTTTTGGCAACCATCCCGAAGTCCATAGAACTCGAAGATTGGAAACAAAACCGGCCAAAGCACCAGACCAAACGGCAGCAAGAAGAGCGGCGGACACAACAAAAACGTCCCAGCCACAACATACCCAAAAACCAAAAGCAAAGACACCCCAAAAGGAATCCCCAATGCCCAGTGAATCCCCAAAATCAAAGCGGGAATCGATAACCGCAGAAACCATCGAAAGCCGCGCGTCTTCATTAGAGTTTTAGCATACTTCCTCATGAAATAGCTCCGCAAATTAGTATTCCGCGTTTCCCTTTTTGTCGCAGGCTGCGATGAGCATTCCTGCAAAGCGGTGTTTTTCTCTCACAAAAACCTCTCCGGGTTTGGACTTCTGGTTATTCGGCACTTTCGACGACAATTATTATACTCTTGTCGGCGTCTTTTTTCAAGGTTGCTTTGATGTGTGTTGGAGTCGCCTGTCGGGATTATTTGATTGAAAAGAGGGCTTGGGATGAGTATAATGCGGCTATCGACAAATAAACAGTAACCCCCTTGTTAAGGAGTTGAGCGATGAGCGAAAGAGTCATTACCAGGCGTCGGTTTCTTCATGGCAGTGCAACGTTAGCGGGCAGCCTGCTTCTGTCTACGGCAGTGCTCGCGGCGGCGCCGGCAAAACGGATCCCGACGGCGGTCGATCAGATGAAATTAGGCAATACGGGGCTCAAGCTGAGTCGGCTGGGTATGGGCACGGGTAGTATCGGGGGCAGTATCCAGCGGGGGCTGGGCCAGGAGGGATTCACGAAGCTGATACGCTATGGTTATGATCAGGGGATTACATATATCGATACTGCCGAGGCGTACAAGACGCACGAGATGGTGCGCGAGGCGATCAAGGGGCTGCCGCGCGACAAGCTCTTTATCCAGACGAAGATGCCCGGAGGGGCCGAAAACCCTCTGGAGAGAATTGACCGGTACCGCAAGGAGTTGGGCGTCGATTATATCGACAGCCTGCTTACGCATTGTGCGGTGACGAAGAACTGGGACGAGGAGCGAAAGCGGGTTCTCGATGCGTTCGAAGAGGCAAAGCAAAAAGGCATCATCCGTGCCCACGGTGTGTCATGCCATGCGCTGCCGGCTTTGACGAAAGCGGCCGAGATGAAATGGTGCGACGTGCACCTGGTGCGGATCAATCCGCAGGGGGCGCACGTGGATACGCCGGCGGAGAAGTGGAACGCCAAAAGCGATGAGTCGCATGTCGCCGGCGTGATGGAGCAGATCGGGATCATGAAGAAGAAAAAGCACGGCATCATCGGCATGAAGCTCATCGGCAACGGCGATTTCAAGAATTTCGAGGACCGCAAGAAATCGATTGAATTCGCCATGCAGTGCGGCCTGCTCGACGCAGCAGTAATCGGATTCAAAAACACAGCAGAAATCGACGAGGCAATAAAGCTAATGAACGCAGCACTGAAGGAAAAGACTCAGCTTGCATTTAGCATTTAGTGGGGCTTGTCAAGCTGGTTTGGACGGATCATGGGTAGAGAGAAAACTATCAAAGTGATGTTGCCGGAGGGTTGGGGCGATTACAGCCGTGATAATCCGGATGGGCCGCCGACATTTCTGTGCGATGCCAGTGAGGTGCCGGGGGCACTTCAGGTTTCATTTGCTGTGTATGACGGAGGTAAGGCACCGAATCCATCGAAGGAAGTTTTGATTGATTTGGCCAAAAACACGGGTGCGACTATGCCGGTAGGGGAAGTTGTTGAAACTTCGAGCGGGGAGTGCAGACTTGGAATTTTCGGGAGCGCCATCTTTGGCCCATCGGAAATGGCTCATACTCAAATATGGTGGCTGTCAGATGGGCGAGATTTCGTTCTTGCAACACATATTTGCATGGAGAGGCCCGATGGGCGAGAAATTGGTGAGGCTGAAGAGATTGTGATGGGGCTTACTATTGTGCAAGCGAAAGAGAAATGGACTAAGCGCTTTGGTGGGAAAGTCAGGCGGCGACTTGGATTGTGATCGGTTCTGGCGTTTTGCTTTTTGTTGTGTATTGGGGGCTTGCAAAAGTGGGGGGCAGGACTTATAAAGTCGGGCATGGGCGAAGATATTGAAAAGCGGATCGGGTGGCTGCGGGATGAGATACGTCGGCATGACCGGCTTTATTATGTGCTCAACGCGCCCGAGGTGAGCGATCGGGAATATGACCGGTTGTTTACCGAGTTGAAGAAACTGGAAAGCTCGCGTCCTGAACTTGTTACGCCGGATTCGCCGACTCAGCGGGTGAGCGGTCGGCCTTTGGAGAGTTTCAGCACGGTTCGTCATGCGGTCGCGATGCTGAGCATCGATAATACCTACGATGCCGACGAACTGCGGGCTTTTGACGAGCGGGTGGCGAAGGGATTAGGTACGCAGGACTATGATTATGTCGTGGAGCTTAAGATCGACGGGCTTGCGATCAGCCTGCGATACGCCGGCGGCGTTCTTGTGAGGGCGGCGACTCGCGGCGATGGCACAAAGGGCGATGATGTCAGTACCAATGTCCGCACGATAAAGGCGATTCCGCTTCGCCTGGCCGGTGGCGAGCAGGCGCCCGATATCCTGGAGGTTCGCGGCGAGGTGTATATGCCCAAGACGGCTTTTGCGGCGCTGAACCGCGAGCGGGTCGAGGAGGGGGAGGCTGAATTTGCGAACCCGCGAAACGCTGCGGCTGGATCGCTGAAACTGTTGGATGCCAGGATTACGGCGGGGCGGAAGCTTTCGTTTTTTGCCTATTCTGTCGGTGAGGTGTCGCAGCGGCCGGCTGAGGGGCATTATGAGGTCCTGCAAAAGCTTGGGAAATTGGGCTTGCCTGTGAATCCGGAGATCAGGAAGGCTGAGGATATCGAGGAGGTGATCGGGATATGTTCGGGCTGGGAGAGTAAGAAGACGAAGCTTGACTACCAGATCGACGGGATGGTGATCAAGGTCAATCGTCTTGAGCAGCATGATATCCTGGGCAGTACGGGTCGGGCGCCGCGATGGTGCATATCGTACAAATTCGCCGCCGAACAGGCCGAGACTGTCGTGGAGAGCATTGAGGTCCAGGTGGGCAAGACCGGGACGCTTACGCCCGTTGCGAATCTAAGGCCCGTTCAACTTGCCGGGACTACTGTCAAGCGGGCGACGCTGCATAACTTTGACGAGGTGAGGCGGCTCGATGTTCGTCAGGGCGATGCGGTGGTTATCGAAAAGGCGGGCGAGATCATCCCGCAGGTGGTAAAAGTGCTCCAGGAGAAACGCCCCAGTTGCGCCAAGCCCTTTGCGATACCCACCGAATGCCCGAGTTGCCACGGTAGCGTGAAGAAGGACGAAAACGGCGTCTACATTCGCTGCGTTAATGACAGTTGCGCTGCCATACTCAGGCAGCGTCTGCAATACTTCGTCGGTCGCGGCCAGATGGATATCGAAAACCTCGGCCCGGCTCTGATCGAGCAGCTTGTGGACAAGGGGCTGGTTAAGGATTTTGCCGGTCTTTACCAGCTGCGGAAGCAGGTCGTGCTTGAATTGGATCGGATGGCCGACAAGAGCGCCGCCAACGTCATGGAGAGCATCGAAAAGAGCAAGACGCAGGATCTGTGGCGGTTGATTGCGGCGCTGGGGATTCGAAACGTCGGCGGGCAGTCGGCGGAGATATTAGCAGATGAATTCGGCAGCCTGGAAAAACTCAGGGACGCCGACGAGGCGAAGCTGGAGGCAATCGACCAGATCGGGCCTGTGATGGCAAAGAGCATTTACGATTATCTTCACGATGACGCCAATCGCGCTGCAATCGACGGGATGCTCGATGAAGGCGTCAAGCCCAAGGCGCCGCCGAAGAAGGGTAATGTGCTTGCAGGCAAGACGGTTGTTATAACCGGCACATTGGAGAATTTTTCACGACAGGCGATCCAGCAGGCGATCAAGGACAACGGCGGCAAGACTTCTTCGAGTGTGAGCAAGAAGACGGATTTCGTCCTGGCCGGGGCAAACGCGGGAAGCAAGCTCGACAAGGCAAAAAAATTGGGCGTCCAGGTAATCGACGAAGCACAGTTCATGGCGATGATCGGTCTGTGAGAAACGGTTTGAAATGGAAGATGAAAAGTACATGCAGACGGCACTTGAACTTGCCCGGCAGGGTATCGGGTCGGTGGAGCCTAATCCTGCCGTCGGTTGTATTATTGTTAAGGACAGCGAAGTCGTTGGGCGGGGATGGCATGAGCGTTTCGGCGGGCCTCATGCTGAAATCAATGCGTTGAGTGATTGCCGGGCAAAAGGTATTGACGCGGCAGGCGCTACTATGTATATTACGCTTGAGCCGTGCTGTCATGTCGGCAAGACCGGACCCTGCAGCGAGGCGGTGATCGAGGCGGGAATATCGAGGGTTGTTATTGCAGCGGGCGACCCCTGCAAGCATGTGGCAGGCGGCGGGATCGAGCAGTTAAAGCAGGCCGGTATCGAGGTCCGGGTGGGTCTTTGCAAGACAGAGGCCCAACTGCTCAATGCCGGTTTCTTTAAGCATGCCGAAACGGGCAGGCCCTGGGTAATCGCCAAGTGGGCACAAAGCGCCGACGGTTTCATTGCAGGCGGGACTGGGCGATGGATAACCAACGAGACCAGCCGCCGGGATGTCCATCGGCAACGCCGGCGGTGTCAGGGGATACTCGTGGGTGTCGATACGGTAATTGCCGACGATCCGATGCTGACGGTTCGTATCGAAGGGCTCAAGTGGCAAAGGCAGCCGCTGCGAATAGTGTTGGACAGCAGCCTGAGAATCCCGCCGGAGATGAATGTGCTCGATACGCAGCAGGCTCCGACACTGGTGGTGATCACGAGCGGGACGCTTCAAAGGCAGGCCAGGCGTATCCGGTCGTTGGCCGCGGCGGGTGTCGAGATTCTGGCGGTTGGCCACGACGATAACGGCCGATGTGATTTGGGGCAATTGCTCGATGAATTGGGCAAGCGAGGTATACAGCAATTGCTTGTGGAAGGCGGACGGGATATTTTAAGCTCATTCCTGCAGCAGGATTTGGTCGATGAGGTGAGAGTCTATATTTCGCCGGAGTTCCTGGCTTCCGGCGGGGCCGTACGGATAAGCGAGGCGATGGAGCAGGCGAGCGACAAGACGCATCTGCGACATGCAAGCCAACAGGATTTTGACGGTGATCGATGTATAAGCGGTATGGTTGGCGAGATTGGCTGATGAAGAAACAGCGGCGGACAGAATTGCGGCGGAGAAATGGTTGCGTATGAACGAGCAAGAGAAGACACAACCTGGAAAACAGGCGGAGGAAACCACGGTTCATCTCAGACGTAACCTGCGACTGGGCAAGTATCGTCTGGCCAGGCGTATCGGCAGGGGCGGATACAGCGAGGTGTGGAAGGCTCGGGACTGCGTTGAAGGGATATGGGTTGCGCTGAAGATTCCGCAGGCCGACATCAACGGCAGGCGCGACAACCAGACGATACTGCGGGAGGTGCGTCTGGTGGCCCGGCTTCGGCATCCGCACATCATGCCGGTCAAGAACGCCGAGATTATCGACAGCTATGCGATCATGGCTACGGAATTGTCGGCGGGCACGCTTGACGACTGCTCCAGGCCCATGGGCGTTCGGCGGATTGTCTCCATTATCACACAGGTTCTCGATGGCCTTTCGCATGCGCACAGCAGACGGATGGTTCACTGCGATGTGACACCGGGCAATATTTTCCTGTTTGGCAAAGGGCGCGCCGCCATCGGCGACTTCGGCATCGGCCTGCGAATCAAGGGACATATGGAGACCATCGACGAGTTCGGCACGCCCGGCTATGTAGCACCCGAGCAGGCCTACGGCCATCCGACATATCGCAGCGACTGTTTTGCCGTCGGGCTGATACTCTATGAGTATATCACCGGCGTGCTGCCGCGATGGCCGTTTACATGGCCGCCCAAAGGATACCGGCGGCTGCGAATGAAAACGAGTGTGGATTTCGCGGACTTCGTGAAAAAGTCCCTTGCCATCGGTCCCGGCAAGCGATTTGCAAACGCCAAACAGATGCTTGCGGCGCTGCGATTGGCGCTTCCCAAATCACTCAGGGACAACGGCACGTTGCAGTTGACAAGCGCCGGAAAACGCAACTGGAAGCAAGTGCGACGTGAGGCCTTTGTCAAGCGATACAAGAAGGTCCTTTTCGATCTTTGCCGCTGCGTTGACTGCGGCGAGCCGATATCCGAGAGGATGAAGATCTGTCCCTGGTGCAAGAGCACGCGCAACCGTTTTGACAACCGCAGCCGGTTCAGTTACATCTGCAGTCGTTGCGGCAAGGGAGTCTCGCCCGGCTGGGATTATTGCCCCTGGTGCTACGGGGCGGGTTTCAAGCGTCAGCGGGTCGAGGCGCCCACGCGGATAAGCTACCAGGCCCGCTGCCGGCACTGCGGTGGAAGGCTGATGCGTTTTATGCGTTACTGCCCCTGGTGCAATCGGAAAATACAAAAGCCGTGGGCGGCCTGGCCGTTTCCGGAGACGTGCGGTGAGTGCGGGTGGTCGGTGGATTCGAATTACTGGAATTACTGCCCGTGGTGTACGCAAAGACTGATCGAATAAGAACCGGTCCGGCGATATGAACAGTCAAATCCCTGAAATCCCGATGGAGGGGCTGCCGTTTACGTGGGGGGCGGCAAGCGATGTGGGCAGGGTTCGCGCGGCCAATGAGGACGCGTATGTGATCGAGCCGGAGATCGGTTTGTTTGTGGTATCCGACGGCATGGGGGGGCACAAGGGCGGGGCGCTGGCGTCCAGTATCGTTGCCGAAGACCTTTCGGTGATGATTGAAAACAAGCTGCACGGCCTCAAGAGCGACAGTCCGCGGGCCGTCCGCCGCCTGTTTAAGGCCGCTATCGCCGAGCAGAGCCGCCAACTGTGCATCGAAGGCGCCGTCGGCGAGCACGGGTACAGGGAGATGGGAGCGACGGTTGTTGTCCTGCTCATTCGCCGCCACCGGGCCTACGTGGCAAATCTCGGCGACAGCCGGATCTATCGCTTTCGTGCAGGAAGGCTGCGGCAATTGACAAAGGACCATTCCGTTATTCGCGAACTGCTCGAGGCCGGCGATATAGAACCGCATGAAGTCGAAAACCACGAGGCCTCGGGCCAGATCACGCGCTACATAGGGATGGAAGCCGATGCCGCCCCCCATGTAAAAACATTTGCCCTGCAAAAAGGCGATCGCCTGATGCTCTGCACCGACGGCCTGACCGACATGCTCGACGAAAAATCAATAACCGAGGTTCTGGCGACAGAACAAGTTGCCCAGACCGCCTGCGAAAAGCTCGTCAAAAAAGCCAACAACGCCGGCGGCCACGACAACATAACAGCCCTCATCGTCGACTACACAAAAAGCTAATCAAAATCCTGCATGCCAGTCAGCCCCAAATGCGTCTAACCCTTTAAATTAGTCAGTTCCCTTGATTGGTTGGAGAAAAAGTCGCTCTGGCCAGTTAATAAGAAATGAGAAGTGTGATGTTGTTTTGTAAACTTAAATATTGAGCCAACAAAAAAGGCCGAGCTAAAATCAGCTCGCCCTTTCTGCGTCACATAAGTAGATTATAAGTTTTTAGGAGCCAAGCCTATTCCAATAGCCGTTTCCCAAAATCCGATTCTTCTTTAATAAACTCTATATGTCCATCAGCAAAACCAACATTAATACCATCGCCCCAACCATCATAAGCTTCATATAATATAATGTCGGATGGGGACAAACGTCCCTTTGGTTTCAAATAGACATACGCATTTTCACGTTCTAGTTGCCTTGGGCCAACCAATGTTTCCTTGTCAAGCCCATAATTCACAAGATCGTCTAGGCTATTTGGCCATTCACCTCCATTTTCTTCAATATAGGCGAGACCGATTTTCAAAATTCGATCCATGTTTGCGGCTGATTGAAGTCGGCGTGCCAATTGGGCGGCACGTTCAAGAGGCCCTTCCATGTATTGCTTTTTATATCCCTCTGGTGGTTCTATGTTAAACAATGCATCGTCTATTTCTACATCAAAAACAATATCGTTAGTAATAGCCTGAAAAACATGTGATGATTGGGCATCTGTCCTGGTTTCTTCGATGAGGATAGGCAGTTCTGTCTCAAGATCGACCCAAACCATTATCTCCTGGCCTTTATCTTCTTTGGTTAGCCGAAAACCTATGGATGACTTTCCATCAATCTGTTTTTGGCCAACTTCTTCAACTAAAAAGCCTTCCATGTTTTGAAAGTTCTTAAAAGTGTTATATACATCCATGGATGTTTTTGCGGTAGATGATACCACTGCAAGCTTTCTACTCGGTTCCAAAACAAGTGTTTTTCCTTTTGAATGGTCTAGTATCCAAACTTTTCCATCTTCCAATTCTACCCGCATATTATACGGTTCGAGAACCATAATGCGAGTAATCTTTGGTGTTTGTCCTTTAGTTATGAAGGTTGTTTTCCAGGATAATGTCTTAGCGTTTTGAATATTTTTTAAAATATCAGCAAAAGCTATACTTGAACCTCCAAACTGATTTATTCCAATAAGCACCGCTATGATTATTACAGCAGCGGCTGCAAACTTTGTTATTCTACTTTTCATGATTATTCTCCACATATCATGCCGGGAGGCCGGCTTTGATTGTTTTGGTTTTGACTGTTCGTCAAGCATTTTCCCAAAAGCAGTGCGTTCAGATTCTGTAGCACCCGCAGGGTCAATACCGTCAGCTTTTAACAGGCCTTCGAATAACTTCCAGTCATTATCCATTTTGCCTCTCCATTTCTTTGCGAAGAGATTGCTTTGCGTAAAATATTCGTGATCTGACAGTTCCAATACTGCAACCGACAACATCGGCTATCGATTGGTAAGACATCTGCTCGATGAAGCATAGCGTTAACACTTCTCTGTGATACGGTTTGAGTTTGCTCAGCGCCCTGTGCAGCTTCTCAGCGTCATTTGCATCGAAGACCGGCTCATCACTTACCTGTACGGGATACTCATCTTCCGGCAGCCGAACAAACCTGTCTTTGCGTCTGAATCCGTCATAAACCTTATTTCTCGCGATACGGTACAACCAGACACCAAAGGATTGGGCATCTTTCAACTTATGTATTTTCTTATAGACGCTAAGCCAGATGTCCTGAAGAATATCATCAATGTTGCTGCCGCCACCGTCCAGACGCCTGACAAAATATTTCAACCGCGGCTGGTACATCTCGAACAGTTCTTCAAAAGCCGCTCTCTCATCGCCCCGGCAGCGCTGCACAATTTTTTCCAACTGTTTCTCAAATTCCATATATGTCCGTCGAAATCTTTCCCGTATCATCTGGTAAAGACGCAAATTGGCCTGAGTAGTTCAAATGAATTTCAACTTTTTTGATCTTAACGGATTTCACGCCAAAAAGCGCGAAAAAGGCCCCGAGCGAAGGGCCGTACCGAATAATCCGATTCATACATCCTCGTGGGACATCTGATGTACATTTATGCGCACGCGAAGTACATGAAATGTCAATACGACTAACTCTCCAAAATCCGCCTTTTCACCTGTAAACACTTTAACTGCCTGCTATTAAACACATTACGTGCAACACAGGCCTTTTGGCATGGCGATTGCTATGTATCCCTGTAGTTTTGTTTTGAAAAATTGAGATGTTTAATCAGAAAGGTAAAAGGAAGGATGGCAAAGAAACATTTGATAATGTTGTTAGCAGTAATTGGATTGGGATTAGCCGGCTGCAAACCAACCGAAAAATCCACTGCCGATGATTCGGAAGGAACTGGCGGCAAGGGTGCAACCAGTGTGGGTACTTACGATTCACGTCTGATTGCTCTTGCGTACTGGAGCCAGAAAGTAGACGGAAAGGAAAGACTTAATCATCCTGATTACAATTCTGTCAATGTTGCTTTGGCATACTGGAGCCAGGACGTGGGCGGCAAACCAAGATATGAACCTCCTGTGGACGAACGCTTGAAGGGCAAGGAGTTCGGTTATATGCTTCATCAACTGGTCTTCAGTCACCATGAACCCGTCCAGGCTCTCGAATATATCGGCGACAAACTTCCGGAAGTCATGAAACAGGCAGGCGTCGACGTGATTGTTTCCAAATGGGACAAAGAAAAATTAGCAGGATATGATTCGGCGAAACTTGTCGATGTTACCGACAGCCTTGTTGAGCTATACGATCCGACCGAGGAATTTCTTAAAGGGGCTAAAGGTTTCAATAGTTCGACGCCTGAACCTCTTGATACTAATTGGCTGGAGGCGGAAGAATAAGACAATAGCAGCCCGGACTCCGGCTCTGTCGGCCTCTTCTGTGCGGCAGGGTGCAATCCTTTAGTAATGCCGCGATTATTTTTCATTGTGCAACTTTGCCGAAGGCACGTTATAATTGCGGCACCTGGCGAGATTGCCTTTGCCGGATGAATGTGAAGTGCTGATGAGATATGGACCGGGTAGAATGAAATTTCGCATAGGATCAAGACGCAGGGGCCTGGATGGTTCATGGCCGGACTCAGCCGGCAAAGTACGAACGCCGAACTGATAGAAAACCTCTACCGCAGACACAGAGGAAACCTAAGAAACGCCCTCAGAGAACTATATGATATCACAACCCCGGGATTAAATAATAAAAAAAGCTAATCACAATCCTGCATGTTATACCAAAGCCCCTTCAAAAACAAAAGTGTTGCTTGTGTTTGTGTCAGGCGGTGGGAGCGGATACAAATTCCGCATTGTGCCGAAAGGGTATTTGGATTAGAATAGGACTTTTGCAAAAGTTTTGTTAGAGGATTATTATGAATGATTTGAAAGCTAAGACGCCGGGTGAGAGTGCGGTTGAGACGCGTTATCTGGTTATGCCCCATCAGGCCAATCCTTATGGTACCGCATTTGGCGGTGTGATCATGTCGTGGATCGATATGACGGCGGGGATGGCGGCGCAGCGGCACTGTCGTCGGGAGGCGGTAACGGCAGCCATCGATTCGATTGTGTTCAAAGCGCCCATCCGGATCGGCGACCACGTGGTTGTCAAAGCCAGCGTCAATTATGTCAGCCGAACGTCGATGGAGGTGGGGGTGCGCGTTGTGAGGGAACATCCGTACTCGGGCGAACAGGCGGTGGCGACAAAGGCGCATCTGACATTCGTCGCCCTTGACGAAAACAAAGAGCCCACAGCAGTAGCGCCCATTGAGCCCCAGACCGAAGAAGAGAAAAAAAGATACGCCAACGCCAAACTCCGCGTAAAAGCCAGAAAAGAACTCCTCAAGAAAATGCAATAGACAGAAGCCATCCGCTTCGCCTTTGGCTCAGTGACTGGCACTCGTTTGCAAGGAGAAAGAATATGAAGAAACTTCTGGGAATCGCCATTATTGTTTCGTTTGTTCTGGGGTTTGCTTGCGGCCCTCCGGATCTGATAACCCAATGGTCCTTGGGGACGATGGCTGCGATCCTGTGCCTTATAATCCTGGGCGGATTGTTTTGTATTCGATCGGTCAAACAGGCTTCTTCACTGATACACAGGATCTTGACAATCTTGGTGATATGCCTTGCCGCAGGCGCAGTAAAGTTGGCGGCAGCCTTGATGACGATTCGACACCTTCGAGGCGTGATAAACCGTTAGTCCAGGAGCATTCTGGGAAGGGGCGTTTCAAAAGAGTTTTGCTGGACAGAATTGTGTGGACCCGGTACATTTTTTGGGGCTGGAGGTCAGGGTTTGTGGCTGATTGGGTTGAAGTTTTGCAGGTTGAGGGCTTTGGTGTTGTGGGTTTCCAGATATGTTTTTTCACCGGCTTTGTGGTTATTTTCAGTTCCTCAGCGTTCATCCGGATTGAATAACAGGCCGCCTGGAGCGGGTATTATGCCCCCTGAGGCGTGATTTTGTGTTTTTTTTCTTTGAAAGAGCGTGTCAACGGTGCAATTTTGCAAAAGTCTTGATATAAGCAAAAAAGCGGCCCAAAGAGAGTTTGCAAGATACTGCAGGGCGGGTATAATGCCGATTTGGTCACAAGGTCCTGATTGAGAGGTAGTGTAAAATGGTCTCCATGACATTCATAAGGCGGGTATTGCTGTTGGGGGTGCTTTGGTCTGTTTTTCCGACCGGGCCGACATGGGGCGATATACTGTTTTTGAAAGACGGCACGGAATGGCAGAAAGTCTCCGATACGCCCGAGGGCAGGTATCTTATGGCGGTGGCGAAGTTCAAGCAACTGATCAGTTTGGGCCAGGCGGAATCGGCGACTGCCGAGCTTGTCAATTTGAAGCAGACCCTGGGGATCAAGGGGGCGGACTTTGATCTTTTTATCGAGGCTGAACTTCTGTTCGCCCGGAACGAGTGGATCAAAGCGGCCAGGAAATACGGTGAGTTGCTCGACGGTTTTCCCGACAGTTGGCTGTACGATACGGCGATGGATCGCCAGTTTTCGGTTGCGCAGGCGTTTCTCAACGGCCAGAAGCGACGGGCCTTCAAGGTACTCAAGTGGTCGGCTTTCGACGAGGGAGAGAAGATCATGCGTCGCATTGCCGACCGGGCGGGCGGGGCGCCGATTGCCCGTCGGGCGCTTGTGGCGCTGGCGCGTGCATATAGCCGGCGCAAGGAGTTTCTCGAAGCCTATGAGGTCTGGGCCGATATTTCCTTGCGCTGGGGGACGGGCGAGATGGGCACAACGGCGCTTCTGGAAATGGCTCAAACGCTGCATTCAGCCTATACGAGCGAGGATTATGACCACACAAGCCTGGTCAGCGCCAAGACACATTATAAGAATTTCAAAGCGCGTTATCCGCAACTTGTCGAAGTCTATGAAATCGACGAAAAGCTAAAGCGCATCGAAGAGCAACTTGCCTATAAGCAGTATTCGATAGGTGAGTATTACGACCGAACCGGCAGCCGTGAAGCAGCGGAGTTGTATTATGAAGACGTTGTCGATAACTGGCCCGATACGGCTGCAGCCGAGATGGTGCAGAAGAGAAGGCTGGCGTGGAGTTCAGGCCTCAAAGGGGTCATGCCGGGACAGAAAAAAACCCTGCCCCGAAAACTCTTCGACGCCAGCAGTATTTTTGTCGACAATTGGTTTGGCCTGCGTTTCCTGGGCGGCAAGGCGAAGCAAGCCCGTCCGGATGAAGGCGGCGGTTGAAGTTAAGTTGCAAACGGTTGGGGCCGATAAATAAACCGGTATATTTGAAACGAACAGGTGGCGGAATTGAAAACCAGAATTGAAATATTCATATGCATGTTTGCGGGCCTGACGGTCATCTGTGCAGGCCTGGGCGGCTGCGGCAAGAGCGGGCTTGGGGGATATACCAACGGCTGGCTGTACCCCCGTGAAGTGGATACCGTTTACGTCGAGATGTTCGACAGCAGAAGTTATCGACGGGGACACGAATATGTGCTCACCGACGCGATCTGTAAGCGAATCGAGGCTGAGACGCCGTATAAGATCGTATCCGACAGGGATTTCGCCGATTCGGTTCTCAGCGGCCAGATCAGCAATATCGGCTCGGGGGTGCTGGCGATGGACCGCGAGACAGGCCGTCCGCTCGAACAGGAAGTGCAGTTGCGCGTAACAGTCAATTGGAAAAACCTGGAGACCGGTGAACTTTTGATAGACAATGAAACCGTCACGGCCTCGTCCACGTATTCTCCCCAGTTGGGCCAGGACTTTGACTACTCAGCCGCAGTGGCTGCGAACCGTGCGGCCCAGAGAGTCGTAGAGCTAATGGAAGAAAAGTGGTGAGAATCGCGTGATTTTCGGCCACTAACGGTCGCATACGGGCCGGGGGGTATCTCCGAGGGCATATTCCTGAGTGTTTGACCTTATTTGAAACATTGACCAGAAGCAAGTTTTATGACGGATAATCCTGACCACAATCAACAGACGCCTAAGGGCTTGAAAGGGCCCGGGAGAAAAAACCTGCCGAAGTACAGACGGAGTCCGTTCGGCTGGCTTGTGATATTCCTCATTATCATCAGCGCCATGATGATGCTCCGGGGAATCAGGCGCCCTGAGAGTATAAGTTATATACCGCAGTTTCTGGACTATATCAAAGCGGGCCATATCGAGAGTCTTGAGATTCAAAAGTCCAGGGGCAGGATAATCGGCAAGTTTAATGAGACAGGCATGGGGGCGCGCGGCCAAGATGCGGCGGTGAACTTCCAACTCAACTACGACCCCGAAATGCTGCCCAAGATTATGGAGCGGTTGGAAAGCGAGGGTATCGAAACCAAGGTCTCCGACCAGGAATTCTGGGTTCCTTTGTTGTGGAATTTGCTGCCTATCGTGCTGCTCGTTGCGTTTGTCTACTTTATCTTCATTCGCAATATGCGCTCCGGCGCCGGCGGTATGCTGATGAGTTTCGGTCGCAGCCGCCACAAGGTGCAAAGTCGGGAACAGAACGTTACGTTCGAGGACGTGGCGGGCATTGACGAGGCCAAGGAAGAGGTCAGCGAGACGATAGAATTCCTGAAGAACCCCAAGAAGTTCAAGAAGATCGGCGGGCGCCTCCCCCGCGGCGTTCTGCTGGTGGGTCCTCCCGGCTGTGGGAAAACGCTGCTTGCCAAGGCCATCGCAGGCGAGTCTGATGTGCCGTTCTTCAGCATCTCGGGCAGTGATTTTGTCGAGATGTTTGTCGGGGTCGGCGCCAGCCGTGTCCGCGATCTCTTCAAGCAGGCCAAAGAGAATGCACCCTGTATCATCTTTCTTGACGAAATCGACGCTATCGGCCGAAAACGCGGTCCCGGTTTTGTCAGCGGAGGCCATGACGAGCGTGAACAGACCCTCAATGCGATTCTGGTCGAGATGGACGGTTTCGATACGAACGACCAGGTGATCGTTATCGCGGCGACCAACCGCAACGATATCCTGGACCATGCGCTGACCCGCCCGGGCAGGTTCGACAGGCAGGTCGTAGTGCCACTGCCGGATTTGAGGGGACGTATGGAAATACTGAAGATCCACTCCCGCAACATACAGATCGGCCCGGATGCTGAATTCGAGCGGCTGGCGCGGGGAACGCCCATGTTCAGCGGCGCCGAACTGGAGGCCTTGATTAATGAGGCGGCCATCAGCGCCAGCATGGCTAACAAGGACCACGTGGAAATGGCCGACCTCGAGGAGGCACGCGACAAGGTTCGCTGGGGCCGGGCCAAGAAAAGTCGTGTCATCGATGAACAGGACAAGAAGATCACGGCTTTTCACGAGGCGGGGCACGCCTTCGTGCAGTCGGTGCTCGAGGACGCCGACCCGCTTCATAAAGTCAGCATTATCCCCCGCGGGCTGATGGGCGGCGCGACCTTTGCCCTGCCTGAAAAGGACCGCATGTTCTATACCAAGAGATACTGCATGGCCCAGATGCAGGTCTGTTTCGGCGGGCGAATCGCAGAGCAGGTCTTCTGCGACGACATAAGCAGCGGCGCCCAGTCGGATATCAAGCAGGCGACCGGCATCGCCAAGGAGATGATTCTTACATGGGGCATGGGTGAAGAACTCGGTCCCATCGATTACGGCGGTGACATGTCGATAGAGATGTATTACCCCGGTTCCGGTCGGGAAACATCAGAAAAAACCGCCGAGTTGATCGACAAGGAGATCAAGAAGCTTATCGACCAGGCCTACACGCAGGCCCGGCAGCTTATAGAAGCCAACAAGGAAAAGATGGAGGCCCTTGCCAAGGCGCTTTTGAAGTATGAGACGCTCGATGCCGCGGATGTGGAAGTTATCCTCAGTGGCCGCGAGTTAGACAAACCCACCGTGTCAGACTTGCTGGCGATGGAACAGGGCAAGAGCCAAACCGCCCAGGCCGAAGCCGACGAGTAGCACCAAACCAACGGCAAATCACCGCTATGCCCGGGATTGGACCATGTATGGTCGGCTGTGCGCCTGCGCGCGACGCTCTGCAGATTAACCGGGCTTTGAACCTGCCAATTTGACGTCAGGCAGGCACGATATGTCACATCCGGCAAGAAGCGTTTCGTTAACCTGCCAGAGGTAAAGCGTTTTTATTAAAGGGTTTATGCGTTTCGGGCGACCGCCGGCACGGTTTTTGTACTGTAATAAAGTGCACAAGTTAGAGACTATAACGTAAGAGTAGATTGTTTTGAAGGGAGATTTGCCGTGACATTGTATGAATTATTGCCCATGATAAGGCAGACAAAAAAGATTGAGGTCAAGGCCGGTTAAGACGATATCTCCTGTGGCGGCGGGCTGAATCACGGGTTCGCCGCCGATAATTTTTTCCAGTTCGTTTACAGAAAGGCATGGAAGATGACTTCGAGAGAGTGGTCAAAAGCAAAAATCACCGTGTTGGGTCTTATTATCTTTGCGATTGCGGCTATGCCGCCGGCGGTCTTGGCTGAGAGAGGGATTGCCACATTGCGGGAGACGTCCAGGGCGTTTGTGGAAGTCGCCAGGAAGGCGATACCGGCCGTGGTCTCCGTGAAGGTCGAAAAGACCATCAAGGAGCGGGGGCAATTATATCATTCCCCCCTTGACGAAGATCTTCTCGAGCGCTTCTTTGGGCCCCGTTATTACCGGCGACCGCCCCGGGAACGGCAGCAGGTTGGCCAGGGCTCGGGCTTTATCATCAGCAGCGACGGATACATACTGACCAACAACCATGTCGTCGGAGGGGCCGATAAAATTATCGTCACCCTTCAGGACGGAAAGAAATTTGACGATGCCAAAATCATCGGTACCGATCCCAAATCGGACGTTGCTCTCATTAAGATCGAAGGTAAAGATCTGCCCGTGATCGAATTGGGCGATTCCGACGCCCTTGATGTCGGCGAGTGGGTCATCGCCGTGGGCAGCCCCTTCGGACTGCAGGCGACGGTAACCGTCGGCGTGGTCAGCGCAAAGAGCCGCGGTGTCGGACTTGCCGAATACGAGGACTTTATTCAGACCGACGCCGCCATTAATCCCGGCAATTCAGGCGGCCCGCTGTTGAACATCGAAGGCAAGGCCATCGGGCTCAATACCGCCATATTCAGCCAGAGCGGCGGGTACATGGGCATCGGCTTTGCGATTCCGATCAACCTTGCAAGAAGCATCACGGATCAGCTCAAGAAATCAGGCAAGGTTACCCGTGGGTACCTGGGCATTGTGATGCACCCTGAGAAAATCACTCCCGAACTTGCCGAGGTGTTCGGACTGGATGACAACAAGGGTGTGCTCATTACGGAAGTGATGCCCGATTCGCCCGCGGACAAGGCGGGGCTTAAACGGCGCGACATCATTGTGGAAATGGACGGTGATGCCGTCGAGGACTGGCAGTCGTTCCGCAATCATGTGGCGATGCTGGAGCCGGGCACGAAGGTTACACTGAATGTCTTCAGGGACGGCAAGAAGAAGGAAATCGAGGTGGAGATCGGATCGCTGGAAGAAGGCCAGGTTGCCCCGAAGCTGGGCCTGCAGGTGCAGGAACTGACCGATGAGTTGGCCAAGCGTTTCGGCTATGAAGACGCCGAGGGCGTTATCGTAACCGAGGTAACCGACAATAGCCCGGCCGACCGCGCCGGCATCGGCGTCGGCATGCTCATCGTCAGCGTCAATCGCAAGGACATCAGCACCGTCAAGGAGTTTAGCGAAGCCCTCGAAGAGTCTTCCAAGACGAAAAAGGCGCTGCTGCTGCTGGTAAGAAATGAGCGATATGCCCAATACGTGGTGCTCAATCTGAACTAATGCTGCCGATGAGTTCGTCCAGTTCGGCCTTGGTCTGCGGGTCGGTGCGGCGAAGTCCGTCGATCTTGCCGTAGGCGTGCAGGACCGTCGAATGATCCCTGCCGCCGAGATGACCTCCGATTTCCTCGAGGCTGTGTTTGGTGAGGTTCCTGGCCAGGTACATGCAGACCTGTCGCGGAAGCGTGATGCTCTGGCTTCTCTTCTTGCTTTGCAGATCCGCCAGTCGAACATCGTAATAGCGGGTAACGGCGTTGATGATTTCCGTGATGGAGATGCTCCTGCGGCTTTCGGCTTCCTGCCGGCCGAGTGCATGCCGGGCCAGCTCCAGCGTGACAGATTCGCCCGTCGTCTGGGCGGTCGCATAGAGGATTGTTAGCGCCCCTTCAAGCTCCCGGATGTTGGCCTTGACTTTGCCGGCAACGTATTCGGCGACCTCCTCGGATACATCCAGCCCGCGCAGACGCGCCTTTTTCTGTACGATGGCAATTCGTGTTTCGTAGCTGGGGGCATCAATCCGGGCGACAAGTCCCCATTTGAATCGGCTTATGAGGCGCTCCTCCAGCGAGGGGATTTCGCCCGGCGCACAGTCGGCGGTGAGCACGATCTGCCCGCGGTTGTTGTAAATGGCGTTAAATGTATGGAAGAATTCCTCCTGGCTCTGTTCGCGTTCGCTGAGGAACTGAACATCATCGATGACAAGCACGTCGACGGTCCTGAACTGGCTTTGAAACTCGGACAGTTGCCCGTGTTCGATAGCACTAATAAACCTGTTGACAAACTCTTCGCAACTGAGAAACTGTATCTGCGTATCAACAGAGCGCTTCTTGACGCCGTGGCATACCGCATGGAGCAGATGTGTCTTCCCTAATCCGACCGAGCCGTAAAGAAACAACGGATTATACGTGTTGCCCGGAGCATGACTGACGGCGACACAGCTTGCGTGCGCCAGCCGGTTGCACGGGCCCACGACGAAACTCTCAAATGTATAATCGGGATGCAGCTTGACGGTGCTTCGTGTACAGACCTGCATCGGCTCAGCCGATGCCGAATCGCTGACGCTGAACTTGACTGCGACCAGGTAGCCGGTGACGTTTTGCGCCGCCTGTGTGAAAATCGTCAGACAGTTGTCGTGCAGAAACTGCGCTGCAGCGCCGTCGGGGCAGCCGACCTCCAGAATCCCGCCGTCAAAACGCAACGCGACGAGGTCGTCAAACCACGTGCGGCTGTTGACCGGATCGAGGGTCTTGACCCTGTCCAAAATCCTGACTAAGATGTCCGCTGTATCCTGCGTAGCCAAAATCCTTCTCCCGATTCTCCAGAGGTGCCGGCAATTAATCCAATCAAACGCACACTACACCTGCAGAAAACTTTGAAACTTGCAGGAACTGCTGTTTTGCCAACCGTAAGGTTGAGTCCTGATATGCCTTCCCTGGCCACCACCGTATAGGTTACAGGCACCAGAGCGGCTTGTCAAAGGAAAATCCGCCAAGTCGGGCAGACAGGCTAAAATTTTAACAATGCTTGAAATTCGGCCGATTATCTGGGAAACTCTCATGGGCCCCCTTCGGCGGGCAAAATGGCAGTAATAGTTAAAAGCCGACACGGATGAGGGCTGTGAACAGATATGAACTGCGCTCAAAGATAAACCTTTACGGAGCTAATATGGGTATTTTCACCAAGACGGTCAACTATCTCAGGGAACACTTGGGCAAGACGCGGGCCAGGATCACGTCGAGCCTTTCGAGTGTCCTGACATTGGGCAGGAAGATTGACGAGGCCCTGCTCGACGACCTCGAGGAGACGTTGATCAGCGATGATATCGGCGTTGAAACGACGGATAAACTGATTACGGACCTCCGTGATGCCTATCGGGCCAGGAAGATCACCACCACCGATGAGATTGTTCCGTTCCTCAAAGACCACATGAAAAGCTACTGGCCCGAACAGGATCGACAGTTGAATACCGCAACATCGGGGCCGACGGTGATTCTTGTAGCGGGCGTAAACGGTTCGGGCAAGACGACGAGCATCGCCAAACTTGCCTATGTGCTCAGTCGCAACGGCAGTAATGTTATCGTTGCCGCCTGCGATACGTTTCGCGCGGCAGCGGTGGAGCAGTTGACGATATGGGCCGACCGTATCGGCGTCCAGATCGTCAAGCACAAGATGGGCTCGGACCCGGCGGCGGTTGCATACGATGCCTGCGTTGCGGCGGTGGCGCGGGGGGCGGACTACCTGATCCTGGACACGGCCGGCAGACTCCATACGCAAAAGCCCCTGATGGACCAGTTGATAAAGATAAGGAACGTGGCGGCCAAGAAGATCGCCGGCTCGCCGCACGAGGTGCTGCTTGTTCTCGATGCGACGACCGGGCAGAACGCGATCATCCAGGCAAAGACATTCCTGGAAGCGATTGACGTTACGGGCATCTTCCTTGCCAAGCTCGACGGCACGGCCCGCGGTGGAATCGTTATCGCAATCAAAGACATGTTAGACATCCCCGTAAAGTTCGTCGGCGTAGGTGAAAAACCCGAAGACATAGCCGAATTCGACCCCGCCGAATTCGTCGAGGCACTGTTTACATAGGAACTCGGTGGGCTAAGAGCGCCCCCCTACGGGCTAATCCCGATACATCGGGACACTCTACCGGCGTCATTGGATGAGATTTTTTTTGGAGATTGGTTGTGAAAAAACAGATTGTGTGGAGATGGATGATTGTTGCTGTCGCTCTGATGGTTTTTGGATGTGATGAGATCACGGCGATCAGAACGGACAGTGATCGGGGTACAGGCGGCCGGTTCGACAATCCGGGCGTCCTGACTGAGACGGCGGCAAAGCCGGTGGAAGTGGACTGGCTGATTGGGCCGGTCGCTCGCAAGGCAGGCGTGTTCAGCGATAAGGACGGCCGTGAAATCGTCATGACCAACGGGTTGATCCGTCGGACGTTTCGCGTCATGCCTAATGCCGCGACGATTGCAGTGGACAACCTGATGACGGGCGAATCGATGCTGCGGGGGGTTAAGCCCGAGGCGATGATTGAAATCGACGGGATGAAGTTCAACGTTGGCGGACTGCTTGGCCAGCCGAATTATGCGTATCTTCTGCCTGAATGGGTCGAGCAGTTTCGATCCGATCCGAAGGCCTTTCAGATTACCGGCTTTGACGTGGGCAAGATCGAGAAGCGCTTTGAATGGAAGCGAAAA
>SDBV01003387.1_pt1 | contig 23579 bp, 18 predicted proteins | sample 2277081 | NCBI WGS metagenome assembly SDBV01 (sample SAMN10402039, study PRJNA504765) | marine sediment metagenome | isolation source: marine sediment core GS10_PC15, 223 cmbsf | place: Arctic Ocean: Southern Knipovich Ridge | collected 2010 | reverse complement strand
CCATGGTTATTGTCTTATGGATAACCACTATCACCTTCTGGTCGAAACTCCGCAGCCGAATTTGTCCCGCGGGATGCGTCAGCTAAACGGAGTGTATACACAGCGATTCAACCGTAGCCACGGACGAGTTGGCCATGTATTTCAAGGTCGTTTCAAGGGCATTGTGATCGAGAAGTAAACTCATCTTCTTGACGTGTGCCGCAATATAGTACTCAACCCGATACGTGCGGAAATGGTCGAACATCCGCGACAGTGGCGGTGGAGCAGCTATCGTGCGTCGGCAGGACTTAGGAAACCGCCGGATTTCTTGTCAACCGATTGGATTCTAAGCCAGTTCGGCAAGCAGCGCGCCGATGCCCAACGAGGGTACAGGAAATTCGTTAGAGAAGGGCTTGATGAGAGAGCGCCTTGGGAAGGTCTTGCAAGCGGGCTTCTGCTCCAAGGCAAAAAGCTCGTCGGAAACTAACAAATATTGACACCTCCGGGAGCAACAAGATCAGTCCGATCCGACCGATCCGTCAGATCAAGAGCCCTGGCCGCTACGCAGGCAAGTGCGCTGATTAGCCGCTAATTGTTGTCAAAAAAGGCTTAGTTGACAGGAGCACTCACGCCTGATAAAATCACCCAAATACATACCGGAAAGGTAAGAGCTTTGAACCGGAAAAAAGCAGTAACTATGACTTCTCATTTCAATGGGAAGTCTTTTTTTTATGCAAGGAGCCCATATGCCTGAAAAGGATAAAAACGGCGGTGAGACTACCGTGGTAATGAATGCCGAACTCATGTCCGATGCCCTCGACAGTATTGCGCGCCAAGTTGTCGCCTCAAACCCCAAAACTGAATCGATTGTTTTCCTGGGAATATTGGAACGGGGAAGGCCGCTGGCCGAAAGGCTCGCCAAGCGAATCGAGGAAATTACGGGAGCGGTCCCATGTGTCGGCTCCCTCGCCACTACGCTATATCGCGACGATCTCCGCGCAGGCATGGGTGCCGTAAAGCTCAAACAAAGTATGACGCACTTTGACTTCAACGTTGACGGCAAAACTGTAATCCTCGTTGACGACGTAATCTCGGCGGGACGTACTGTGCGCGCTGCCTTGGACGAAGTCATGGACTACGGACGCCCAGAGCGCATACAACTGGCGTGTATGGTGGACAGAGGACACCGGGAACTGCCAATTCAGGCCGACTATTTGGGGTGCGCCGTGGATACGCAGCCCCAGGACCACATAGCCGTGAAGCTGAACGAAACGGACGGAGAAGACGTTGTTTTGCACATCAAACGTACATGTGCCGGGAATGAATGAATCCAACAGGGAGGCGCACGGTAAAACATGGCGCAAGGAACTACAGCGGTTTGGAATAGGAAACACCTGACGGGTCTGGAAGACCTGACCCGTGAAGAAATCGAGTTGGTCCTCGACACGGCGCCACAATTCTTGGCGGTATCGCAGCGGGAAAGCGGCATCAAAAAAGTACCACTCCTCCAAGGCCGGTTAGTGGTAAATTTGTTCTTCGAGCCTAGTACGAGAACACGCACTTCATTCGAATTGGCCGCCAAACGTCTTAGCGCCGATACAATCAGCCTCGCAACATCAGCCTCAAGCGTCGTAAAAGGCGAAACCCTTCACGATACCCTCGCAAACATCGAGGCAATGCACTCGGACATCGTCATAATAAGACACAAATGCGCTGGCGCACCCCATATTCTGGCCGATTCGCATCCCTCCCATATCGTAAATGCAGGGGACGGTGCGCACGAACATCCAACACAAGGACTACTGGACACTTTCACTATAAGACAAAGCAGGCGCAAACTCCTCGATGATCCCAAGGCAGGGATCGAAGGGACGCAGATAGTCATAATAGGCGACATATCCCACAGCCGGGTAGCAAGAAGCGACATCTGGGCGCTCACAAAACTGGGTGCGAAAGTACGCCTGTGCGGCCCGCGAACTCTTCTGCCGCCCGAAATCGAAAAAATGGGCGTCGAGGTGACAACGGACCTGCGTGAGGCAATATGCGACGCAGATATCATCTACACGTTGCGCATACAGCTTGAACGGCAGGAAAAGTGTCTGTTTCCAAGCCTGCGCGAATATATCAGGTTATTCAGGATAGACTCAGAAACAATAAAAGTGGCCCCTGAACACGCAGTCATTATGCATCCGGGACCAATAAACAGGGACATCGAGCTTTCAAACGACTTAGCAAATGGTCCTAGAAGCCTTATCCTGAACCAGGTGACAAACGGGGTTGCAATCAGAATGGCCGTCATGCATTTATTGGTGAACAGCGTGCCAAACGACCAGGATTCTTGATAGGAGCGATTAGAATGAGTTTAGTCATAGCAAACGGCCACTTGATAGAGCCTGGCAGCGGCATTTCCGAACCTAAAGACATACTAATCGAGGACGGAAAAATCGCAAAAATCGGAAAGGGCCTCAAAGGCGATGATCAAATTGATGCAAAAGGATGCATCGTATGCCCTGGCTTGGTCGACATTCACGTACATTTCCGTGAACCCGGCCAGGAATCCAAAGAGACCATAGAGACAGGAAGCAGGGCTGCGGCACGCGGAGGCTTTACTTCCGTAGTAACAATGCCTAACACGAATCCATCCATAGACAACGCGGGAATGGTCGAATTCAGCAATCGCCGGGCACACGAAACAGCCTGCGTAAAGGTTCACCCGTCAGCTTGCGCCACCAAGGAAAGAAAAGGCATTGAATTGACGGAAATGGCCGAACTACGAGACGTGGGCGCTGTGGCCGTCACTGACGACGGAGGAGATATCGCAAGTTCATGGGTCATGAGAATGGTCCTGGAATACTCCAAGATGTGCGGGCTGACATATATGGCGCATTGCGAAGACACGTCTCTCGTCAACCACGGGGCCATGAACGAAGGATACAATTCGACGCGACTGGGTCTCCCTGGCATTCCAAAAGCGGTCGAAGAAATCATGATCGAAAGAAATACACGCATTGCCGAACTCGCCGATGCACCCATACATATCCAACACGTGTCAACAGCCGGTGGCGTAGAAATAGTCAGACGCGCAAAAAAACGCGGCGTCAAAGTCACTTGCGAAACCGCCCCCCACTACTGGACCCTGACCGACGACGCCGTGTCCGGATACGGCACAAGCGCAAAAATGAATCCTCCGCTGCGTGAGGCAAAAGACGTGGCGGCAATAAAAGAGGGCATCTCGGACGGCACCATAGACTGCATAGCGTCTGACCACGCGCCACACACTCAAGCAGAGAAAAACGTCGAGTTCGAGTTGGCGCCATTCGGAATCATCGGCCTGGAAACAACACTTGCCCTGGTGATCACGGAACTGGTCGATACAGGACTCATCTCAATCGAACGCGCAATAGAATTAATGACATCGGCGCCAGCCAAAATACTGAATCTCAACGCTGGAAGAATTGAAGAAGGCGGCCCCGCCGACGTCACAGTCTTCGACCCAAACGAACAGTGGACCATCGACCCAGAGAACTTCGCATCGCAAGGCAGAAACTGCCCATTCGCAGGACAAACCGTCATAGGACTGGTCAAAGCTACAATTTGCGATGGGAACGTTGTTTATGAGGCGTCGCGTTAGAGGCAGGCTTGCTCAATGAGGAATCGATATATAGATTGCAAGAGTCTTAAATACACTATATATTGTGTAAAATATTCTAAAGGCTTGACTTTCTCTCTGCGAGATGGTACTCTGCTTACAGATTAGTTGACATTTTACCGACAAATGTGCTAAGGTCAGCGATAGCGTGTAGGTTGTCTTTTAGCAACGAATTGGGTCGCTGTCTAGGAGTGTTAGGATCTTCGCAACGTGATGGGAGAGGGAAAAATGGATTCGACTAATTGGTTGGATGTTAGTATGGATTACAATGAGCTGCCCGAAATGGATTACGCGGGCGTTCTCGCGGCGACCAACCCAGAGGTACTTGGAGATCAGCGCGGTAGTATATATCCTGAGGAACCGCTTAAAACTAGTGCTACCGCCTTTCTCGCCGACCGCCCTATTACTGATATTCTGCTAGACGTCAAGTAATCCGTTTGCCTTCGTGAGGATCCCTCTTTATGACAAGTAACACGTTGCGTCTTCTCTGTCTCTATGCGTTTTTTGGTAATCCCACAGAGTCTAAGCTTGCAGCCCTTAAGGGTCGGCGATCCTACAGTTCTTTCTTGACAGAGCAAGCGAAAGTAGTTCTGAGCGTGTTTTCTCCAGCTATACCAGAGGGAACGAGTTTTAAGTTTATTAAATATATCAATGATGTGCAAACTGATTATCATGCAAAGCTGATTGCTTTTGGTGTAAAACCTTCAAAGAAGTGGATTGATCCAGAAGGCAAGTCTGCTGCCGTTAGTCTACTTCAAACAAATCACGAAGCATTGTGCGAAATGGATAAGACCGAGCACCGTGAAGACTTCAGATATTGCTATGATATGTGTCATAGTTGCTCCCAGCTGGGTGACGCGATCCGGTTAAAGGATCATCTAATAATTGCATCAAAAACTTACGAGGCGTGGATTGTATTCTCTAATAAGATCAGCGCTGCTTTCCCCGGCGTAGGCTATTTGACCCAGAATCCTAATGTCGCAGTCGGTGAGCTAATGGCTTTTCTTACGCATATTTCCCGAGCGGTCGTCTTTCACTACCGCGATGAGCCAAAGGACGCGAAAGATGACTTCGATGCCTGTCTACGCCATGTCAAGCGAGGGGTGTTGGACTTGCACAAAGCTATCTTGGCGGTCTCCTTTCAACTGCACCTCGAAAAGACGAAAGTAATACCAGAAGTAACTGCAAAAGTGCTGGGGCTTTGCTCGGCAAGACACGATGAACTTAAAAAATCCGCCAGCAAAGATTCTAAACTAGACCTGTTCATACCACTCGTGAATGAACACTTGGATTTCCACGGCATAAGCGAAATCATACCTACCTTACAAAGTCTGAGAGACTGATACGCTTTGAAATTCCTCGGTTTTTTGTCGGTGGCGTCAAGCATAGTTTTGCTAGAGATCGCCGTAGGATTTGGACCGGTCAATTCTCCGCGCTAACTCGCTCGTGTATCTTTTTCCGAGCCAATCCGCGTTTTCTCTCGTCCACTCGCTTAGGGCGGTTTTTCCCGCCGGGGGCGAATCCACGTAGAGCAGCCCTTGCATTAGCCCCCTAATCTCCTCGCGAGTGATTATTACGTCCCCATGAAAAAGGCCGAGCACACAGGTCAGAACATAACCCAGCATTGGCGGGACGGAAAAGATAAGACGCTTAATGCCTAAGCCTTGTGCAATTGATTCCACAAGTTCACGATAGGTAAAAGTCTCAGGCCCAATGGCGTCTATGATGGCGTCTTCTCTGCTTTCCCCTTGTTCGACGGCCAATTGCGCCAAATCGTCCACGTGGATAGGTTGAAGTTTATAATCCCCACGCCCAAAAAGTCCAAAACACGGTAACCGTCGAAGTGCCCACGCAATGTTGTTCACAAGTATGTCTTCTTTACCGAAAAGCACCGTCGGCCTGAGAATTGCGTAGCTCAGGCCCGACTCTTTCAGATTCTCTTCAATCTGCGCCTTGCCGCTGAAATATTCCAAGCCGGAATCCAGCGAAGGATTTGTGATGCTGATATGCACGACGCGTTCGACGCCCGCCTTCTTTGCGGCGGCGAAGAGCGTGAAGCTGTTCTGGACAGCCTCGGCATGAGTGAAGGTCTTATGATTGAAGCGTACCCAATATGTGTTGTAAAGGACCTTCACGCCCTCAAGGGAAGCCGCAAGCTCCTCCGGCTTGTCAAAGTTGAAGGGGTGCGCCTTTACGCTGTCGCCGAAAGGACTGGGTCGATCCAGCGAGTTCGTCAGAGTAATTACATTATGGCCCTTGTCGAGCAACCGTTGTGCAATATATTTGCCCGAATAACCAAATGCTCCCGTGACCGCGTGCTTTTCTATGTTTTTCATACCAAAAGAGTCCCCACTTGGTTTTCAGTGACACGAAAGCTTGTCACCTGGCTTGGACTTATGCACTGAGCCGTGTGAGATCGGAATCAAGCAGCATATTGAACCAACGCCGTCCGCACAACCTCGTCCCGAAAATACCTGCTGAGATCAAGAGGTGTCCGCATGTCTGCTTTTCGTCCAAGAAGATCCGAAAGCTCCCTCTCCATTCCGCAGAGCGCGATGAGTCCAGGGATGTGCTCAGGCTCGAATTCGACCAACACATCTATGTCGCTGTCCTCAGCGAAACGCTCGGTCAATATCGAACCGAAAAAAGACAATTTCGAAATATGATGCCGCACACAGAAACCAACGATCTGTTCCTGGTCGATTTGTATTGGCAATTGCATTTTTCAAACACCTCCATAAACTTTTCTACTTAGACAGCATAACACAGCCTCCTCCTCGCGCACAATAGCTGCAACGAAAGTTTTCGTGGTTTTACGGATTGCTGTGAAAAAGAATAAGTTTGAACTGATGAAAAGCTGCAGGAAAAAGAATTGAACATGGATGAACAGGATATTCAGGATAAGGAAAGAATCCTGTTCATTTTGTGTATCAATGTTGGTGTTCTTCATTGTTGGTGAAGAGATCTCTCCCTTCGGTCGCGCCTGCTAAGGAGATGGGGATTTGGGGACGCTTTTGGTGTTAATGGCACGGCGTTACTGGGTAAGAGATCTCTCCCTTCGGTTCGAGATGACAAGTGGGGGGATGGACTAACACGGACAGGCACGGACGAACACGGAGGGACACAGGGGGCGAACTTTTTTCAATGAACCTGTGCCGAAAGGAGGTGTGCCGGTCGCATCATTGCTCAGGCGTTTCTTTCGTATCCGAGATTCCCCCTTGCGAAACATGAACGAATTCTATCTTTCCTGCGCTCGCAGGTTTTAGCGGCTCTGTCTTGCCCCAGGGAAAGGTTTGCTGGTTTGGAGCCGGGGGTTTAGGCAGTTCTCCAAATATGATGTAATCGAGTGGGTTGTCTACGAATAGCACGATTTGGGCGCGCATGTTCATCTGGGGCGAGTACCTATGGCTGAAACCTACCGACCAGCGGCTTGGCTTGATTATGCGGCGGTATGTCTGCAAATATGCGTTTTGTTCGTCGAGCGCATACGATGAAAACGGACGTGTCGTGTCGAACAAGATGTATCCGTCCAAACCGAATCTGAAAAAATGGGCATTGTTCAAGAAGTACTTGTTGAACTCGCCAGACCCGGCGTCCCCTGTTCCGCCAAGCACAAAGGTGGGCGCGTTACACTTGTCCAATACATCCAAAAACTGCTTGTATTTTTCCGCGGAACCTCCAAAGTCTCCCGTGAAAACCGCAAAGGCCGGTTTAGACGAGTTAAGGGAAGCCACTATGCCCTCCAGGTTCTTGTCCGACTGCACGGAACCGATATGTGCCACCGCGTAAGAGTCAGGAAACGAAGTAACTACAAACACCGACCGCGAAATAGAATCCTTGACTGAAGAAGAATTGGCAACAAGCGCATACGTTCCCGGCGAAACGCTATCCGGCACGCTACACTCAGCCTCAAACGCCCCGTCTGGCAATTTCTTCCACACCGCATCAAGCTTTAGTTCAGACTGAAGATCTTTGACGCTCAGCTCGGCCCTTTTTGTCAGCACGGCTGTGAAGGTATCGCCCGAACGAACGATAACCGGCCTGGCATTATTGGGACTTTGTATAAGCGAGAGCGAAGCATCAGAATCCCGGGCGCTGGCCGTCGGGGCAATGAGAACTATAACTAAGAACAACAGTCGCGGCATGAACGTCATGGCTCAGGCCTCCAACAAGGCGCGAAATCGTCACCGGCAAAATTGGTGCCCTGCACCGTCTGCCCTGTGTCGACTTCGGTAATGAACACTTCAGCATTGCCCGTCCTGTTGGATACGAAGGCCATCCATTTGCCGTCCGATGACCAGGCAGGCGCCCAGTTGTCAGCGTCTTTCGTATCAGCAACGGGAATCACGCGTGCCGTGCCAGGATAAAATCTATATATTCCGCGCTGGCCACCCCGAAACGATTCGAAGGCCAACCATTTACCGTTAGGAGACCAAACCGGGTTCCAATCCGCCGCTCTATGATTGGACGCATCGAGGGTTTCGTCCCTGTGGGTCTTTACGAATATCTCGCGGTCGCCGCCGTCGTTGGACTCGAAAGCAATTGCCCCGCTCTCCATATTCGCTTGGACATTCCACTCGAAATAATCGCCAGTCGATGGAAGAATCTCGTCACCAAGCCGAACGGCGGATGTGGGAGTCACTACAAAGATGTCCGTGGACAATCCGTCCTCGCCCTCAACGAAGCCAACCGCCAAAATGAGAAAGGGGGCCTCATCATCGTCGACCTTTTCCAAAAGCCCACCGTCCCTGAACTTGTCCGTAGCGATCCACGTCGCGCCCATAAATCCTTTGGCGCCGCCGCCCCATTGCTTCTCTGTGCCGGTGGTCATGTCGTAAACCACGACCCGTTGCTTCGGAGCGACACCGGCCACATACGCAATTTTTTTGCCGTCCGGAGACCACCGTGGGGATGAATTGACTTTTGCGGAGTGCTTCGGACTTTTCATTTCCGAAGCATCAGGACTGGTCACAATGATCATTCGGTTGTTCTCAGTTCCGGACTCGAAAGCCAACCACTGTCCATCAGGCGACCATTCAGGAGATGCGTCGTAATTTTCCTGGCCAACTTTTACGACAACTCCGGTCGCCAAATCGAGTATGCACACACAGTGTGTCTCAGGCGCTTGGCCGGATACGAAGGCGATGTGTCCACCCGGTCCGGCCGCCAAAGTTGAAAGACCTATAACTGTAGCGAGAAGTGATTTCATAAGAATTTCAGCTCTACAACATCCGTCACTTTGAACGAAAAGGTTTGCCAAGTATAATCTGACTTGCTATTGTAACGCATTATATGAATCCTCATGCCCCGACGGTTCAACTCATCATGGGGCGGCACAAGTATATCAGGAAAGACTATAGCGGCAAAAATGGGACGGACCTCACACAAAGACATACAAGGCTTTGTTCGCATCGAGCGTGGAGGGAAAACCGCGATTGTTTGCGAGGGCAACTCCGAGGCAGTGGCCGGTGCCTTGCTGGACGGTAAAGGCTGCGAACAACTACACACAGAAGGACGCGGGGGCCTTCAGAGATTCACAATCAATGACGGGACCGGCCTGGTCCGCACAAACCGGCGCGGAGGTGTTGCCCGCCACTTCGCAAAAGACTCCTACCTTTTAGTGAACCGGGCGTTGCGGGAATTTCTCGTCCACGTCGAGCTTTACAACAAAGGTCTGCCTCTGCCCGAAGCGCTTGGCGTTTGTTACTCCAGAAAAGGCCCGCTGTTCCAAGGGGCCATAGCCACACGCGAGATTGAAGCACCCAGCCTGCTAAGTTATTTGTTGTCCAACTCCAACTGCGAACAAATCCTTGTAAAGGTGGGTTCGATAGTGCGCCAACTGCACGACGCGAGCGTCTACCACGCAGACTTGCAGATCGCAAATATTCTCGTCAGAGCTGATCAAATATTCCTGATCGATTTCGACAACGCGGCATTGAAAACGACCGTTTCCAAGCTGCAGCGCGTCCGTAATCTGCTGAGACTCCGGCGCTCATTTGCAAAACATCTGTTGCCGCCGGCCTATTACGAAACTGTTCTCAAAGGCTACGGAAACGTTGCCGTTCCGGCCTGGCTCGACCACGCCTATAGTCTCAAGGCAAAGCTGTCCGATTATTACAAAGGCAACCTGGATGCCGGCCGCGAGTTCTGCGTGGACCAAGCCGGTCCGCTCAGAATATTTCACGATCCCGGAATTTCGCTCGAAAGCATCCTGGCAACGTTGAAAAGCCCCGGCGAATTTTTGAAAACATCGCGAAAATTCACAAGCCGCCGCATTGAAAAGTACGTCATAAAAGAAGGCATGTCGCAAGGCGGTATAGGCGCCCTCAAACGAAGTGTAAACAGAGCAAGATATCGCCAAGGCTGGTTGGCGGCACACCACCTCAAACGCGCAGGCTGTTTAGTCCCCGAAGCAATCGCATTTATCGAACAAGGACGCGGCTGCATTATTACGCACAACATGATGATTTCCCAGTTCCTGCTCGGTTTCATAGACGTGCGCCAATACGCCGCCAAACTCCAAAGAAGGGACGCCGACACAGACGAGATAGCGGCTTTTCTATCGGCAATAGCAAAGGCCGTCAACAAACTCAACAACTCGGGCGCGTACCACTCAGACATGGCGGGTAAAAACCTTTTCACAAAAGACGGAAAGGAGATCTATTTTCTGGATCTGGACGCGGTTGTGTTGGGGATACCATACACAAAGCAACGGCGCCTGAAGAACCATGTGCAACTCTATTGCTCATTCCGCGGGATTTGGCAAGACGATATACTCGAAGCATTCATCAAAGAAATGCTGCCTGCCGACATCGCCGAATCAAGGGAAGCCTTCAGTGAATGGATGAATGAAATCAAGCGGGAACAATCAAAACGAACAGCCATCAAGGACAGAGTTTGAGGGCCAGCGCCCACAGGCTTGACCACCAAACGGAGATCTGAGAATTGGAAGACAAACACCCGTCCGTGCAAGATGCGAGACCGTCCATCGCCCCTTCCGAGTGTGAAATGCGCTCGGTGTGGAGGGGAGGATTGGTCTGGCTGGCGTTTTCGGTCATTGCCGTAGCGGTGCGCGGTGTTCGTTGGGAAGAGAATTATGAATTCGCCCAGATTCTCCTTGGATGGATTCAGTATCCCGAAGGACACCCCGTCTATCAACACACCCGAAACGCTTTCAGTCTGCAAGCATACCTGACTGCCGCCGTTATGCGTCTGTATTCAGAGCCATGGCTGGCGTGCGGCCTGCGCAATGTTCTGTATCTTCTGGCCAAAATCCTTCCTTTCTATCTTCTGGGCGCGTTCCTGACGAAACGGACGTCTTGGGGACATGTTTGTGCGTTGGCCGCCTTCTTTGTAGGCCAAGGCTTCACCAGGGCATATCCCACTTTGCCCTGGCCTATGTTTGCGGGGAACGGCGTAGTAGGAATGGGCTTCGCTCTAACCGCGCTCGCGCTTCTGTGCATGGGCAACCTGCGCACGGCCTTTATCATAGTGGGCCTGATGCCCGCCTTGCATATCGGCCAGTGCCCCCCGATTATGGCCGTTGCGTTTCTGTACGGGCTTGTCATTTTGAAGGAAGATCGCCGCGAAGACTTGCGAAAAATTCTGTCCGGGCTCGCAATTGGCGGGGCCGGCTCCGTTGCGGCTTTGGGTATCTGGTTCGTGCTGAAAGTCGCTTTACCAGAAGCAGGGCCGTATGTATCAGACATTGATCCTGGGATCGTTTGGCGCGGTTACCTTGAGCATTATGCCGCACATCGGGGACTCGGCATAGGGAAGGACCAGATTGTCCTTGTCTGGATGCTGTTTCTGGGTTTCGCTACAGTTTTTTTGCCAAACAGCGGCACAAAGTACCCATCCGCATTACGATGGGTGGCCGCGTACGGATTTATTTTGGCGGTAACCGTGTGGGCCATCATGCTCGTGCATTACGCAATGGGCGTGGAAGTGCCCTACGTACTCATCTCGTGGATGCCATATCGCCTGCCAAATCACCTTGCTCCCTTGCTTGTTACGCTGATGGTGGTTGTGATTGCGGGGAAGAAGCCTTTTGGTCCGCTAGGCCTCGTCCCGCTCGTAGCCATTGCACTGACAAGCGTAGGACCGGATGGGGAACACGCGTTCACGTTTCTGAGCGGCTCGGCCGCCGGGGCCATCTGGTTTCAAGCAGAGGAAAGGCCCTGGCCCAGGCATATTTGGTTGCTCCTCTCGGCTTGCGCCTGGCATCAATTCCACTTGGCCGGTTGGGTGGACGGCAAATACTTCGTTTACGGTATTGCGCTGGCCATTGTGCTCCATCAAGTATCGCTCAGAAAGCCCACTGGCATCCTGCCGCTGTCGTGGCGGCCGCGCCTTGTTCATGGCTTTTGCGTAGTAGTCGTTGGGATCATGCTATTAGGCCAATGGCAGACGCGGGATGATCGTCCCGCCGGGCGGCTTGGGCGTTCGGAGTTCGACCAAAATGTGAAGGATTATTTGACGAAACAAGGAGACCCGAACGCAATGATTTGCGTGCCTAACCTCCAGTGGCGGCTGCAAGCAACCTTGGGTTTCCCTGTAATAACCGACGCAGCCACTCTGACGTGGATTCCGTACCATCCTTCGCTGGGCCCTACGCTTGATAAGTTGTACAGCGACCTCTATGAAATCAGGTTGACGCCCGAAGGTGGCAAAGATCACACGATTAGTGACTGGCAGGCAGTCTGGTCTGGCCGAAGTGCCCAAGAGTGGCGTGCGTTGGGACAGGAATATAATTTCCGCCATGTGTGGACGCCAACGCACATCGAATTAGACCTCCCTGTGGGGGTGGACGACAAGGATTTCCGGCTGTACACCATACCGGCGGAATCGTGAGAGGCCGGGGCGTAGAAAACGAGGCTAAGTTGCCAGTGCCTCGAGCCTTTTTACCCATTGACGAAAATGAGGGCATTTCTCCATCATTAAATCAATTCCGATTCTTTTGGCTATTGTCGGCCCTGCCTGCGCCTTTTGTCCTTCGTACTCGGGAATCTCCGTTATTATTCTCTTGGACGGAGAGGTCTCCGGCCTGTCATTGATCTCTTCAGGCGATTCAAACCCGGAGGCGAGGTCTACCAGGTTTTTGATGTTTGCAGCTTGGGACTCTTCTAAGTAGAAGCTACTGAATTCATCAGGCTTAGTGAGCAACAGCGCCTCAAATTCGTGGAGTTGTATGTATGGAATGAAGCGGTGTTCGTCGATGTTTTCGGACATGGCTTTCTCAAGCATCTCAACCTTTTGAGTTGAATCCCCAATACGGTTAGCCTCTTCAAGTGCCGGGAAATCCCTTGGTAACCTGTACAGATCAATCATTGTAGTGAAGAAGACATCGGGATTCTGGTCTTCTTTCATCCAACGAGATATGTCCCATTTGAGCTTTTCATACTTCGAAATGCCGCCTCGATATTGGGAAGGACTTCCGGGCAATCTGCGTCTTCTGCTTTTGCTTCTTACAGTTTCGACACATCTGGCTCGTGGATACACTCCGCACCCAGAAAGGTGTGGAGTTAGCACCGAGCTTGCAAAACCCAGTTCCGTCTGGCCTTCAACTACAATATTCAGCCGAGGCACTAGAATGGTCTCCCGCCGACCACATTCTTTTCCCAAAGCTCAGAAATTGAATACTCTTCCAGCCAATCCTTGAGTTTGTCCGGTTCAAGCCTTGTAAAGGACGACTCTCTTCCGTGGCGGTCGACAACAACAATGTCCTCAACGTCAAAATGATCAACCAGTGCCGTGGACTGAGTGGCAAGAAACACCTGAGTGTGTCTGGACACCCCTTTCAGCATGCCCGCCAGTATTTCTATGGCATATGGATGCAAGCCAAGTTCCGGCTCATCGAGAATGATGACATCAGGCAAATCATGTACCGGCTGGCCCAACAGCGTTACAAGGGCGATGAATCGCAGCATTCCGTCGGATGCCTGGGACGCATTGAAAACCATATCGCTGGATTTCTCCAGCCATTGAAGAATAACGCTGCCGTGTTGTGGTTCCAGGACAAAATCATCAAAGAAGGGAAGACACATACGGATAGTTTCGACTATCTTCGTGTAATAATTTCGCTCGCTCTCTTTCAGGCGCAGCAGAACGGAGGCAATGTTGCCGCCATCTTCTTTAAGGTATTTGTTGTCATGCACACCCCATTTGATGCGCATACGAGAAGTTGATGAAGTATTGTGGAATTGATATACGCTGCATTCTTGGAGCAATCTCAAAACCACTTGGGCGGTTTGGTTGTCTTGCGCATCGATAAGTTTTGATTCCTTGTGTCCAGCCCCCAACTCCGACCAGTCGGCTTTTCCAGAAGCAGCATCTCTTGAAAAACGATATTGCTCGTCGGCAAATACCAGAGTGTCACCGGCAGCGAAGAACAACCGGAATTTGTAATCATTTTCTCCCGCCTCTGTTTCAAGAGTTATTTCACATGACATTTGATTTGTGGCTTCTGCCCCATCGTGGAGAAGGGAATTTGCCCCACCACTCATGGCTATGTGCTCCTGGAGATGCCCAGAGGAGCCGGTCATCCAACTGAGAAACCGAAAAAAGGAAATCAGGTTGGATTTTCCCGCACCGTTTGATCCTATGAAGATGTTGATGGGCCGAGGCTTAAAGTCCACCAATTCCTTGATGGTCTTGAAGCCCTTTATGGTTAGTTTTTTTAGATTAACGGACATTGATCGCTTCCCATCTGGTCTTCGTCCTTCTAAGTTGCAAGGCCATTATATACGAAAACGCTCTAAAACGCTTCCCCTTTTGCGTGTTGGCCGGCCAGATCGGCTATTAGGTCTTTGTCGAGTTTTGGGAACAGTACTGCCGGTTTCTTGAGTTCGGAGTCCGGCGCTAGTTCGTTTGTTGCCTGGGTCCAACCGTTTTCGCCGCTTTCAGGTCCGCCTTTTGGCAGGTTTATGCCGATTAGGCCAGCTAGTTTTTCCGCGCCGTCGGGCATGAATGGGGCCATGGTTGTACACAAAGTACGGACAACCTGGCATGTTACGTATAATGTCGTAGCGGTACGTTCTATGTCTGTTTTGCGTGTGGTCCATGGGGCTTTTGAATCGAAGTATTGGTTTGCTCGCCTGCCAATTTCTATGAAACGTTCGAGGGCTTGTCTGAACCGGAAGGTTTCGAGGGATTCGGCAATTGAGTCAACCATTTCAGGCAGCGTATCCAGCATGGCTTTGTCTTCGTCATCCAATTCGCCCGGTTGTGGAACTTTTGCATCGAAGTTTTTGTAGGTCATGGTCAGTGACCTATGCACAAAGTTGCCCACAACGTCGCATAGTTCGCCGTTGTACCTGTTCATAAACTCGTCCCAGTCGAATGCGGCGTCTTTGGATTCGGGGGCGTTGGCGCAGAGGTAATATCTGATTGCGTCGCGCGCGAATTTCGAGACAAACCACCGCACGCTGATCATGTTGCCTTTGGACTTCGATCCTTTTTCGGTTTGGCCAGTTTCCCGGTTGAACACGTTGAGGTATTCGTTGCCGACAACGTTATCCGCCATGATGAAGTCGCCCTGGCCCATCATCATCGCGGGGAAGATCACCGCGTGGAAAGGTATGTTGTCTTTGCCAATGAAATGGAGCAGGCGCGTGCCGCCGTCCTTCCACCATTTCTCCCATTCGTTTTCATCGCCGTATTTGTCGATTCCCCATTGGCGGGTGTTGGTCACGTATCCTATAGGCGCGTCGAACCAAACATATATTCTCTTGCGCTCGACTGACTCGTCATCTATCGGGATCGGAACGCCCCAGTCCGTATCACGCGTAATGCAGCGTTCGCGAAGTTCATCAACCCAACCGTAAGCGATGCCTTTTACGTTTGCGCGCCATTCAGGGTGCGTGTCGAGCCATTTTTTTAGATCGCCCGCGAAATTCTGAAGCTTAAGAAACCAGTGCGTCGAATTACGCAGCACAGGCGTCGAGCCGTCACCGGGAATGTTGGCCCGCGCGTCCTTCAGGTCGTGGGGCGAGTATTGGGCGCCGCAATTCTCACACTCATCGCCCGAAGCGTCCTGATACTCGCATATAGGACACGTTCCCTTAACATACCTGTCCGGCAGGAACCTGTCCGAAGCCTCTGAGTACCACAGTTCCATATCCTTTTTTTCGATGTGGCCGTCTTTGTCGAGGTTCTTGAAAAAACTCTGCGTAGTGTCCACGTGCAAAGGCCACGAAGTCCTGCCGAATATGTCGAAGGAGATACCCAGGTTTGCAAAGGCCTCGTCATTAGCCGCGTGATAACGATCAATGACTTCCTTAGGCGTCACACCCTCCTTGAGCGCCGTAAGCGTTATGGGCACGCCATGCTCGTCCGAACCGCATACAAAAACAATCGCATCTCCGCACAAACGCTTATAACGGACAAAAACGTCCGCGGGCAGATAAGCCCCGGCGATATGGCCAAGATGAATATTCCCATTTGCGTAAGGCAAAGCGCTCGTTACGGTCGTTCTCTTAAACTTTTTATCTGACATCAATTCCGTTCCTGTCAAGTGCTTATTCCGTTGGGCCTATCATCTTGCTTGGGTCTACTGCTTTGTCGAAGTCTTCTTCGTTAAGCAATTCGAGTCTTATTGCTTCTTCTTTGAGAGTTGTGCCGTTCTTGTATGCCGCCTTTGCGATTTTCGCTGCGTTGTCATAGCCGATGACCTTGTTTAACGCTGTCACGAGCATAAGCGAATTCCCGAGATTTTCCTGGATACGGTCTGCGTTTGCCTCGATGCCTACAACGCAGTTGTCGGCGAACGACACGGCAACGTCGGCCAACAGCCGTATGGACTGGAGCAGGTTGTATATCATAACCGGTTTGAATACGTTCAACTCGAAGTTGCCCGATGCGCCTGCTACGGCAATTGTGGTGTCGTTGCCGATAACTTGTGCGCAAACCATTGTGACGGCTTCGCATTGGGTGGGGTTCACTTTTCCGGGCATGATGGAAGAACCTGGTTCGTTTGCGGGCAGGGCTATCTCGCCGATTCCGCAGCGCGGGCCGCTTCCCAACCATCTAACATCGTTGGCGATTTTCATCATGCTGCACGCAACGGTTTTGAGCGCTCCGGAGGCCATAACAATTGCGTCGTGCGCGGCAAGGGCCTCGAACTTATTTGGAGCGGCTCTAAAAGGCAGCCCCGTAAGCTCGGAAATCTTTGCCGCGACTTTTTCGTCGTAACCTTTTTTTGTGTTGAGTCCGGTGCCTACGGCAGTGCCGCCCAAGGCCAGTTCGTAGAGCGCGTCAAGTACGCTGTTGACCCTTTTGACCGCCATCTCGATTTGCTTGGCATAACCGGAGAACTCGTGGCCAAGCGTCAGCGGCGTCGCGTCCATAAGGTGAGTGCGGCCAATCTTGATAATATTTTCGAACTTGTTGGCTTTTTCCCGTAAGGCGTCATGAAGTTTTTCCAGAGCAGGCAAGAGAGAATCTGTGATTTGTTGCGCCGATGCAATGCTCATGGCCGTTGGGAAAACATCGTTTGAAGACTGGCCCATGTTGACATGGTCGTTGGGGTGAATGGGGTCTTTGCTGCCCAGTTCGCCGCCGAGGATTTCGATTGCGCGGTTGGCTATGACCTCGTTCACGTTCATGTTCGTCTGGGTGCCGCTTCCGGTTTGCCAAACGACCAGAGGGAAGTTGTCGTCCAGTGCGCCATCGACAACTTCATCGGCAGCGTGGCAAATTGCCTGGCACAGGTCCTCGGGCAATGTGCCCAAGTCACAGTTCGTAAGCGCGGCAGCTTTCTTGGCGATCCCCAAAGCCTGGACAACTTCTCTGGGCATTTTTTCGTCGCCAATCTTGAAATTCTGCAGGGAACGGGCAGTCTGGCAACCGTAGTACTTGTCCGTCGGCACGCGCATTTCGCCCATTGTGTCCATTTCAATTCGGTATTCCATTTTCTTGCTCCGTACTTTGTAGACAGCGTCCGAAGCACGCCATTCCGCATGCCGCGCTTCTTCTATACCCCTCAGTTTGTAAATGTTCCTCTATTTTGCCCTAATCGGGGGCGAAGCCGCAAGAAAAGAATGGACTTGCATGCAAAGCTCGAAAGCAACCACACTGTTACTTGCCTGCCAGAACCCGTTTTTCGCAGCTCAGCGTGTGATGCCATCCATAAAACATGGACGTTTTCCTCAAGCGAAGCGGATGTATGTCAAATCTGAACAACCCGTATCAAATTCTCTCAGAATAATCGACACATGTGTGTCAGTATTGAATAACGCGTTAATCGCCAGATGTTGCTATAGAGGAAATACAAGTGAATGCCGAAACTCGCCATCTTCGACTGGACACTCATAACTACTTGATAAGAAACAAGTTAAATGACATATCGAATCAGGGTAGTCAACAATGGCACAGAACTTGCTCATTGAAGTTGAAATACCTGTGGTCGGGATGGCAAAGGCGCGGACAATAGGGTTGTATAGACAATTTTATGTCCCATTTGCCGATTAGGTTGGCATATTAAGGAGAAAGACTTATGAACACGAGGCGCAAAACATACTACCTGGCGGGGATCGCAGTCTTGGCGTTGCTGTTGGCAGTACCTACGTACGGCGACAGCATTACCATTGACGGAACGGGTTCCTTTTCCGAAGATGGTTACAATTTTGATTTGAGCGCGCAGGCAGTGTTTGATCTGACAGGCAATACATTGACGGTTCTGCTCTGCAACACTTCCGTGAACGCAATTAATATACCCTCAGAAGTGCTGACAGCGGTGCTTTTCGACATATCGGCCGGGCATTCATTGACGCCGGAAACTGCCAGGCTTGATTCTGGTGCGTCGGTTTTGTACCCCCCAACGTATGACGCGGATGGCAACCTAATTGTAAGCGACATTCCGGGCACTTACGGAACGGGCGCAAATGCGGGCGATGTATCGTCGGAATGGGCCTACAAAGATGGTTGGGGAATAAGCAGTTCAGGTTTGGACGATCTCTTCGGCGGAAAGGACCGCTTCAGCGAACTGGGCGACCTGCAAAATACTGACGGTGACTTGGAAAAGCCTGCGTCGCCTGACGGCCTTCAGTATGGGTTATTGCCTGAATGGGTAACAGAGGCTGATTTGGTGGGCACCAATCTTGGCGACGGAAAGGACGCCCTGATAAGTGGTTGCGTTTTGTTCACTTTGACGACGTCGAACGGATTTGCGCTGGATGATATTGACTTCAGCACCTTGAGTTTTCAGTATGGTACGAGCATGTCGCAACCTAATATTCCCCCGATTCCTGAGCCGGCAACATGTACGCTTTTCGGGCTGGGTCTTGCCGCCTTGGCGGTACAGAGGCGCAAACGCCGCTAGCCCTTGTTATATATAGTGAGATTGGAATTGTGTACGGGACGTTAGGATTCCCGTACACTTTTCTTTTTTTTGGGACATCCACCTTGATTTGGGTGGTGCTTTCTCCTATCCTACCTTGAGATATTCGGCGTTAGCATCCAAAGGAGGCCAATCTCATGAAATGTATGCAAAATCTGCTTCTGTTCGTCTGTATGGTTCTGATCGTGTCTGTTGCCTGGGCAGAGGGCAGCGGCTCTAAGAGCAAGATAACGGAGCCTGGGAAGAAAACTGCCCTGTGGAACGGGAAGAACTTCAAAGGATGGGTGGCCTACAACGGTGCCCCGAAAAAAGGCCAGCCGGGCGAGGCGGGAATAGTTAAGTTTAGCGCCGCAAACTGCCCGTGGTCCGTCAAGGATGGGGTAATTGATTGTAAGGGCACGCCAACCGGTTATATACGCACCGCAAAAACCTACAAGAACTACAAGTTGCATGTCGAGTGGCGCTGGTCTGGTGTAGCTGGCAATAGTGGGGTGATCTTGCACGCGAGCCTGCCGGATGCTAAATGGCCGAAGTCAATCGAGGCACAATTGATGAGGGGCAATGCCGGCGACTTCTTCGTGATTGGCGGAACCGAGTTCAAGGAGCATAAGGCGCAGGGGACGGAGTCGCGCAAAACGCCCAAGCAGGGCGAGAGTAGCGAAAAACCTGAGGGTGAATGGAACGCGTATGACATCGTATGCAAGGACGACACCATTACTGCTCATGTGAACGGGGTGTTGAAGAACAAGGCCACGGAGACTTCGGTGACGTCCGGCTACATCTGCCTGCAAAGCGAGGGCAAGCCTATTCAGTTTCGGAATGTGCACCTTGAACCGATCGATTAGGTGCTTAATGTAGGCGATTCAAGATACAAATGTAGATAATCAGGCAGAAACAGTGAACGAGGGAAGATCTAATGAACAGAATTATCACGGTATTGTGTTTGGTTGTGATGTTTGCTTTGGTGGGAACCGAAAGCTACGGTGCTCCCTCGAAGCGGCGTAATCCTGATGCCAGAAAAGACGAGATTGCTGCGTCCGCTTGCATTTTGACGGGTAAGGCCGAAAGACCTGAAGGTGACATGACTCTTTGGTACAGACAGCCCGCCACCGAATGGGTGGAAGCATTGCCAATCGGGAATGGCCGTTTGGGCGCAATGGTTTACGGCGGTGTGAACAGGGAGTGGTTGCAACTTAACGAGGACACTGTATGGAGCGGCAGGCCTATCGAGCGCAATAAGGAAGGAGTTCCCGAAGCGCTCAAGGAAGCGCGGCGGCTGCTTTTTGAAGGCAAATATGTTGAAGGGCAACAGTACGTGCAGGACAATGTCCTCGGAACACGTGTTGAAAAAGGGCTGCACACCTATCAAACGCTGGGTGACCTTGAGCTGACCTTTCCTAAGCAGAAAGAGGCCGCCAACTACCGGCGCGACCTCGATTTGGAAAATGCAGTCGCCCGGGTTCAGTACAAGTCTAACGGCGCAACTTTTACGCGTGAGGTCTTCTCGACTGCCGTGGATCAGGCAATCATCATGCGGCTTAGTTGCGACAAGCCCGGCAGCATCGATTTTGACGCCACACTTTCAAGGCCCGCGGATGCTCAGGTCAGAATTGCTTCACCATCTTCTGTCGTAATGTCCGGAAAAGTGCGCGCTTCGGAGTCGCTACCGAGTGAGGGTTTTCCAAGTGCAAATGACGGCGTTAAGTTTGAAGCGCAACTGCATGTATTGAACGATGGCGGCACGCTGTCAACAGTCGGCAATAAACTCCGAGTGCGCGATGCCGATTCAGCGGTTATCGTTATCGTTGCCGCGACCAGCTTTCGAGGCGACGATCCGCATAAGGTCTGCGAAAGGCAGGCGAAGGCTGCCGTTGGTAAATCTTACAGGGCGATTCTCAAAGACCATGTAAAGGACTACAAAGAGTATTTTGATCGGGTGGAACTCGATCTGGGCGAAACCGATGCCGTCAATCTTCCTACGGACAAACGTATCGAAGCAGTCAGCGAAGGCGCGGAGGACCCTCAGTTGGTGACGCAGTATTTCCAATTCGCACGCTACCTGTTAATCAGCAGCTCGCGCCCCGGCGACATGCCCGCCCACTTGCAGGGCATATGGGCGGACGGACTTGTGCCGCCGTGGAACTGTGATTATCACATCAACATAAACATTCAGATGAACTACTGGCCGGCAGAGGTGTGCAACCTGTCCGAACTGCACTCTCCGTTTTTTGATCTTATTGATCAGGTCCGCGAGCGGGGACGCATAACTGCGAGAGAGGCTTTCGATTGCGCTGGATTCGTTGCAGGTCACACGACGGATGCCTGGGCCTACGGCTCACTGATTGGCAAAGCCGGGTACGGCATGTGGCCTACTGGCGGGGCGTGGGCCTCAAGGCGATACTGGGAGCATTATCTCTATACGCTTGATGAACAATTCTTGAAACAGCGGGCCTATCCCACGATGAAAGCGGCGGCGGAATTCTTCGTCGATTTCCTTGTCGAAGACCCCAAGACAGGTTTGCTCGTATGCGGACCCTCGACCTCGCCTGAGAACAAGTTCAAGACACCGGACGGAAAAACGGCAAACCTCACCATGGGGCCGACAATGGACCAACAAATCATATACGAATTGTTTTCAAACTGCATAGCGGCTGCCGAAGTTCTGGACATCGACAAAAAGTTCGCGCGAACATTGAAGAAAACACGCGGCAAACTTGCGAAGACGAAAATAGGAAGTGACGGTCGAATCATGGAATGGCCGGAAGAGTTTGAGGAAGCGTCTCCTGGACATCGGCATGTGTCACATTTGTTCGGGCTTCATCCGGCAAACATCATCAGCGTTACAGAAACGCCTGACTTTGCCGAAGCGGCGCGCAAAACACTGGACTATCGTCTTGCCAATGGCGGCGGGCACACAGGCTGGAGCCGGGCGTGGATCATAAATTTCTTTGCACGTTTGCAGGACGGCGAAAAATGTCACGAAAACATACAGGCGCTGCTGGGCCTTTCTACGCTTCCAAACATGTTCGACAACCATCCCCCGTTCCAAATCGACGGTAACTTCGGCGGATGCGCGGGTGTAGCGGAAATGCTCATGCAAAGCCACGCCGGTGAGATTCATTTGTTGCCCGCTTTGCCGTCGGCATGGAAAAGCGGCTCGGTTAAAGGACTCAAGGCGCGAGGCGGATACGAAGTGGACATCGCGTGGGAGAATGGCGAACTTACCGAGGCAGTGATTAGATCCGCGGCCGACGGAAAGTGCAAAGTGCGATACAATGAGGAGCTCTCGTCATTCAATGTGGAAGCGGGTGAGAAGATTATGTTTGGGGAGAATCTTAAGAAGCTTTAGTGGATGTTGAATCTGACTGATACGGATTGGGCGTTACAGGGTAAGAGAGGCGTTGGCCGCGAGTGCGTAGGATGATGGGGACGGGCACGGACTGTCACTGACTTGCACGGACATGGGGTGCGGGGTGAGATTCCACCGACAAAAGTCTCTCCACCCGTCTTTGCGAGCCCCGCACCTCCTGCGGCGCAGATTCATAAAATGACATTAACCTCGTCTCTGAAACGCATTTACGAAACCACCCCCACCCGTCTTTGCGAGGAGGAACGACGAAGCAATCTACTGTCCTTACCCAGTTCAGCTCAACCAGTTGCACCAAAGGCATCAACAGATCCAGAGCCTCATATCCTTGGGAAAAGATGCGATCCTCGACTTTTGTCGGTGCCATCGGGTGAAGAGATCTCTCCCTTCGGTTCGAGATGACAAGTGGGGGGAGTTAATCTGTTCAGGAGTTGCGATTGGGATAGCGGTAGTAGATTGCTTCGTCGTTCCTCCTCGCAAAGACGAGTTTTTATAGTTTTGCTGATAGGTTGCGTCGACGAGGTTAATGTCGTTTTACGAATCTGCGCCGTAGGAGGTGCGGGGCTCGCAAAGACGAGGGGCGTGGTGAGGAAATTGTACTTGGGAGAAAGCTAAAGTAGATCCAGGATGCTATTGATCAGACTGATCAGACTGATCCGACGGATATTGTTTGGCCGCTGAGCTCTCAAACTTGGCGCGCAATTACTCCCTCAAGATACGGCGAGTTGACCCGTTTCAGCCACGACACCAGCCGCTTTTTCATCTTCTTTGCTTGTTTCATATGCTTGGCCTTGTCGGGATTGTTGCCGATGAGGTTGTTCATCTCGTGAGGGTCTTGTTTGAGATTGTACAGGGCGTTAAGGGCGTGCGACTCCGCAGTGCGCGCAAAGATGAATTTCCAGTCCGCTGTGCGAACCATGAAATTAGGTACGTTGTTCTGGTCCCATTCCGAAACTGCGAAATCTTCCCGGTCTTTAGCGTCGCCCTCGATTAAGTCGCGCAAGCTTGTACCTTCCGATTTGGGAGCAGGCACTCCGGTATAATCCAGAATCGTCGCGAACAGGTCGGTGAGCGAAACAGGTTTAGATACGACTGTTCCGGCAGGTATAACGCCAGGCAGACGAATCATGAGCGGAATGTGGGCGGATTCTTCATAGAAGATGTTTTTCTCGCGCATGCCGTGCGCTCCAAGCATCTCTCCGTGATCGCTCGTGAAGACCACCAGCGTGTTATCGGCAAGCCCAAGC